>Ga0272441_10000581_pt1 | contig 83000 bp, 77 predicted proteins | sample SSMProp6N_FD_193582 | JGI IMG/M metagenome (GOLD analysis project Ga0272441, IMG submission 193582) | Marine sediment archaeal communities from Little Sippewissett salt marsh, Falmouth, MA, United States - SSM-Prop-6N | ecosystem: Environmental > Aquatic > Marine > Wetlands > Sediment ...
AATGAAGGGGGTTATCCTGAAAAGCTATCCGCAAGTAAATTGCATAGATATCTCCCATACAATTTCTCCACAACATATTCAAAGTGGTGCTTTTATTTTACGTGCTACCATTCCCTATTTTCCAAAGGGAACAATTCATATAGCCGTTGTTGATCCTGGAGTTGGAACGCAAAGAAGAGGCATTGTTGTTATAACAAAGAATCATATCTTAATCGGTCCTGATAATGGTCTGTTAATTCCAGCTGCTCAAGATCAAGGATCATTTACCGTATATGAAATTACCAACAAAGCATATAGTAATAATAACATTTCAAATACCTTTCATGGAAGAGATATTTTTGCACCAATTGCTGCTCATATTTTAAATGGGATTGCATTTGATAGCATTGGACAAATAATTCATGATTTTACATATTTGAATATAAATAAACCCACATTTTCTCAAAATTCAATTACTGGCGAAGTGGTTTTTATTGATAATTTTGGCAATATCATAACAAACATAGATAGGTCATGTATTCATGAAAATCTACAAGCAGGAAAAATGTTTTCTATAACAATAAAAAATAAAACAGTACAGATTCCATACCACCAAGCATATGGATTTATTCCAAATGATCAATTATTGTTAACAATTGGAAGCACAAATCTAGTTGAAATTGCGCTCAATCAAGGAAATGCAGCACAAGTGTTAGATGTTTCAGTGCATGATTCCATTGTTATTGGATTTTCTTAAAGCTTTCTTTGGGTATTGCTGGTGGTTGTATAGATGTTATTTCCCATATATAGAACAGGTTTTACTTTATTACAATTAATAGTGTTGTTTTTAAACAGGTCTTTTTCAATGACGGCATTTTTAATTGTTCCAATAAAAAATGTATGATCTCCTAAGGGCATCGATTTGTATACGGTGCATTCAAGATGAGCATATCCCTGTTTTATTCTTGGAGTTTTAATCAGGACCGATGGTTCATATGATAAATTACATGCAAGCATTTTATCATGATTTTTTCCACTCTTTGTCCCACAAAAATGGATTTTTTCGATAAAATCGTATTCCAGAAAATTTATAACAAATTCGGCACTTTTTTCTATTAATGTATGAGAGAATCGTAAAGGTGCAATTGAAACACCATATAAAGGGGGATTTATTGATATGGGAGTATGCCAAGCAACGGTTATCATGTTAACTACTTCATGTTTGTCAATACATGAGATAAGAACAGTATGTTTTGGGTATGATATTGCATGGAAGTTTTCTCGTTCTAGTTCTGATTTCATTCTTATCCACTTATGTCTTAAAATTTTATTACTGCATCGAGTAATCCATGTCCATAATTAATACACCCAAAAGCAGTGAAAAAATCTTTTTTCTCAAGGTAATATTTCGCATCTTGATAGTATTGAGAACCTAGCACAACTCTTGGATCATTTGTTAGCGTCTCATCTTTTCCTTGAAGCTGTTTTATATTTTCTTCAAACATAATGATGTCTTTTTGAATCCTTGTTTTTTCATCCATTGCAATTACCACTTAACAATTATTTTTCATAATCTATCCTTAATTTATTCCTATTACTATTGTTTATACATGTATTGATCCACCTAATAAAACGGAAGTTATGATGCAAAGGAAAGCGGTTACTAATCCGACAGCAAGCATTTGAATACCATATTTTACCATGCTTTCGTCACTTATTTTTGCTAAATAGATACCAAGAACTGTAAGGATAAATAAGGTGAGGGCTATGGTCACATAAAAAGCTATTTCTGCAGATAACAAACCAATATTTACTATAAAAAAAGGTGATACGACAAGCATTGCAGCTAATGCGGGTGATAGCCCATCTACGAGTGCTGCAAAAATAGATGCAAATTGATGTGATTTGTGGTGTAAACCATTTTCAAGGCTAGTAAGCATTGCTCGTTCTAATTCCTTTAATTCTTTTGTTCTTTCGGCTTTTTCAGTCATATACGCGCCGCTAATACCAGAAACACCCATAGCAATGGAACCGGATAGTGCAGCAGTAATGATTGGAATTGGCTCTAAAACGCCTGCAATGTATGCACCAATAATAACACCAAGCATGGTTAAGGCACCATCAAATGCATTCATAACAAAATATCTTCTTGATATTGTTCCAACTTCGGATATTTCGTAGTATTTCTTCCATTTTTTAATTTGTTTTTTTATAGGCATTTCCTAGTTCACTATCTGATATGTGCTGATAATGATATGTTCTTTAAAAATTTTTTTAATAATGTTTTTGAAAAATATTTGAGATATATGAGAAATATTGCTCTAGGAGTTAATATGGCAGAATTGGTTTTATTTAGTAATACCTTTAAATTAATATAATTATATTTTTTTGAAAGGTAGGCATTTTTATAATTATCGGATTCCTGGCGACATAATATATACGAATCAGCAACCATCATTTTTCCCTAATCTTATATTTATTTAGTTAATTGTATAATATTTAGTCGTTTTTTCGACGACAAAATAGTAAACTATATAAATTAACAAAACCACATCTAATATAAAATAAAGTAAATAATAATGGTGTATTGCCAATGAGGAAGGCTGGAACAACTGACCATAATCATCTTGAAAAAACTATTCTTGAGATCCTAAAATCAAAAGCACAATCAAAAATTTATTTATTTTTATTAAATTGCATGGAAGCAAAAACAGAAGATATTGTCCAAGGAACAAAATTGCATCCAAGTACGGTTCGCGAAGCCTTGGTAAAAATGTACAAAGATCAATTGCTCATTCGAAGAAAATTAAAAAATGATGCTATTGGAAAAAACCCCTTTTTATATTCTCCTATTCCTCCTTTTCAATTATTTAAAAAATATGCAGCTGATATCGAACATCGACTCAATAGTCTTACATTATTCTCAATGCATGATCAAGAAAAACAGAGAATAAAAACAATTAAAATAAACATAAAAGAACGGGAGGATTTGTAATGAATATATATCCTCTTGCAAAAATCCTAGTTACACGACCACGAACAGTCGTATTCTTATTTACTATATTTACCCTTCTTATTGGATCCCAAATTGGAAATATTTATATGGAATCTGATTTGGCTTCATTTCTCCCAAGTTCAGATCCGTCTGTTCAATTATGGGAAAAGATAGATGAAGAATTCCAAATTGGACAAACAATCATCATTTATGTTGAGACTGATGATGTTCGAGATCCAGAGGTTTTAATGGAGATAGATCGCGTTAGTTCAAGTCCTTTGGTAAATAAATATGAAAGTGATGAGGGAAAATTAGATGGAATATATTCGGTAACTAGTTTGGCTCAACTCATAAAAAATGAAAACGCTAAAGAAAATATCCCTAGTGGTTTTGGTGGAAAAGGAAGATATGAAATTCCTTATGATCGATCTGTTATCGCTCAATATATGTCGCGATATGTGATTCAGGAATCAAAGGGAACCTTATATACAAACACCTATGATATTGCGGTTATCCTCCTTCAATTAGCAGAAAATGCAGACTATAATGAAATTCAGGAACGTATTGAGGAGGCTATTGCTCGAAGAGGAACATTTTACACTGAAATGACGGTGACCGGTAGTACCGCAATGCAAAATGCTATTCAAGAAAGGCATATGGAATCATTCCAGATAATATTTATTTTAGCAATATCTCTTGTTTCTATTGTTTTATTTATATTCCATCGGACATTCAAAGGAATTATTATAGCATTACTTCCTACGATGTTTTCAATTGCGTTAACCTTTGGAGTATTAGGAATTGTACAACCACAATTAACAATGCTTTCCATTTCAATTGTTGCCTTATTACTAGGGTTAGGTGTTGATTATTCTGTCCATTTGATGAATCGATTTGCTGAAGAACATACCACAGAAGATGCTATTAAACGAACGGAATATATTTTAAAAACGACCGGAAAAGCAATTTTATTGTCAACCGTTACAACAATTATTGGATTTGCTTCATTAATGATATCAAGTATGTCGCCAATGGTAACATTTGGTTTTGGTTGTTCGATTGGTATTTTATTTTCCTTTACTTCAACTATTATATTAACACCATCTCTTTCCATTCTATTGAAATTTAAAAAAGATGGTATTATACCAAATTGGGCGAAATTATCAGACTTTATCTTATCTAATAAATATCGGATAATTGCCATTGCAGTATTTTTTGCTTTAATGTCAGTTATCGTACTTCCTCAAACAAAAACAGATGTTAACTACTTTGATTTAGCTCCTGAAAATATTCCTGAAGTAGAAAAATTAGTAGAATATTCAAATAATTTTGGGGGGGCTAATTTTAATGCCATCATGATTGAAACAGAACCACATGGATTGACGCACCCAGAAGTTATTGATGCAATTTATGATTTGGGAGAAAAAATCAGAGAAAACAATATTGAAATATTTTCCCTTGCTGATGAAATAAAAAACGTTAATAATTTACTACAACAAAATGATATCATTGCTAGTCTAAGTGAGTATATAGGTGTGGAAGAAATTATTTTTGATACTATTGCTGGCGAAGGATTGATTGATGAAGATTTCTCTAAAACTATAATTCTTGTTTATATACCAACAGGATTAAGTATGGAAGAAATAGAACAAATTGTTAATACGATTAACGCAATTTCTGCGAAAACAATAATTCCACGTAATGGGAAGGTGTCACAACTCACGGGTCAAGATGCCATTAATGTTGCTATTAATAAAAAACTTGGAGATGAGCAAACAAGATCTATGATTATAGCATTATTATTGGTTCTTGCAGCATTAATTATCATATTCAAATCATCCATCTATGGTTTTCTTACTATGATTCCAGTTGCATTTGTCCTTATGTGGGAACCTGGATTTTTAGTCGCCTTTGATATTCCTTTAAACGTTACCACTATTTCTATCGCATCCATTATGATAGGTATTGGTATTGATTATGGTGTGCATATCACTCATAGAGTGCAAGAAGAAATGCAACATGGTCTTTCGAAAAAAATGGCGATAAAAGTATCAATTGAAAGAACAGGTCTTTCACTTGTTGAAGCAGCATTAACTACCGTTGCAGGTATTTCTTCAATTATGTTCATATCTATATCTGCTCTACAAGAATTTGCCATGGTCATTATCCTTATGACTGCTTTTTCCTGTATAGCTGCTGCATTAATATTGCCTGTATTTTATGGCTTTAAATTTGTTCATTAATAATTATTAATTTATTGTGATGAGAGCAATTCTTTTTCTAAGGTCATAATTCCTTTTTTGCTACCAATTATCACTTGATGAGCTAGACCAATAAATAATCCATTTTCAACTACGCCTGGAATCATATTAATGTCCGTTTCCATTTGCTCAGGCTCAGTAATTCTTTCAAATTCACAATCGAGGATATAATTTCCATTATCAGTTATATATGGATCATCCATTATTTTCCGCAGTTCTACAGTACAACCAAAGTTTTCAAGAACTTTTTTTGTAGCTTTCCATTCAAATTTTACCACTTCAACAGGTAATGGAAAATCAATACCCAGTGATTTTACTACTTTTGAATCATCAACTACAATAATTACTTTTTTTGAATGATATGCGATGATCTTTTCTCGTGTTAATGCACCCCCACCACCTTTAATAAGATTCAGATTTGAATCTACTTCATCAGCACCATCGATTGTAATATCAATCTCTGGAAATTCTGAAAGGCTAACTAAGGGGATATTGTATCTTGATGCAATTTTTTTTGTTTCATGAGAGGTTGGTATACCTTTGATATCTAATCCATTAAGTATTTTTTCTCCTAATTTTTTTAATGCATATTTTACGGTTGATCCTGTACCTAATCCAACGATCATGCCATCCTTAATATGGTCAATTGCTTTTTCTGCAGCAATCCGTTTCATTTCTTCTGTTTCCAATGATTCACCATATACTAGAATGCAACGGTAGTACAAAAATTTATACTTTAAATGATGTTACGGGGTATGAGTTATCATGATGAATCAATGTGAAGAACATGGTTATTATCGTGGAGAAGTGTGCCCTGTTTGTCATGAAAAAGGACGTTTCTTGATGAATGAACGGGAGTTAAATGCCTTAAGTAGAATTATTGCTGGGGCTTTAAGACACTTTCCTGAAAAATTAGGTTTATTAATGGATGGACATGGTTTTGTTGATATTTCTTCACTAATAGAAGCCATTGGTACCAGTAGATCGGGTTTTAATTGGTTAAGACCTCATCATATCAAAGCCTTAGTTGATACCGATCCTCGAGGAAGATATCAAATTGATGGAGGAATGATTCGTGCAAAATACGGTCATTCCATAAATGTTGATTTAACAGATTTACCATTATCTGATGCAAATGAATTTTTTTATCCAGTGACTGAAGAAGAATCAGATATTGTAATTGAATCCGGCATTCGCCCAATCGATCGTAAAAAAGTGCATCTTAGTATTAGTGTAAACAAGGCTATTGAAGCAGGAAAAGTCCGTTCTGATCATACCATTGTTCTCCGAATTGATGGTTTACAAGCCCGACAAGATGGAGTTGAAATTTACCAAGCAAGCGATGATGTTTGTGTTACCGATTGGATTGATCCTAAATATATTTCGTTGGTTGATGAATCAGAAATAAAAAACATTGAAAAGAATCAGAAATAAAAAATTCAAGTCTTTTTTACCATATTAATGGATAATTATTTATACTAATTTTAATATATTAAAATGGCAAAAATAAGGGGGTAATATAATTGAAGAAAGGATTGCTAATTACATTAATTCTAATGATATTGCTTATTGGATCAACCACATTACATGCTTCAATATCAACAGATACACTCACAAAACAAACTCTAGAACGGTTTCCTTTATCCATACAAATTCAGGAAAAAATAGGTAATGAATATACGCTCGTTCAAGTAACGAATCAAGATTCTATAGGTAATAATTATCCATTAGGTCTACCACCAGATGAAAATATCCAAATTACAAATACCGATGAGTTAGAAAATCATCCAGCGTTAGGAATCGATATTGATGAAAATCCATTTTTATTATATGATTTTGGGGAATCATCGTTTTCATCAGATAGTGATATTTATATTAGGCGATCATTGGACGGTGGTGGTTCATGGTCTGATGACCATATATGGAAATGGGAATCAGATGGAAGCTATGAATTCAGACCCGATGTTAGTATAATGGCAGATGGATTACGAGCATTTGGTACCCATGAAGTGGATATATTAGAACCAACGATATATTTACATGACTATGTAAATGTAAAAATGCCTGAATCTTGGGTAATGTATTATTTTGATTTATCTCCTGAAATAAGTTATGTGAAGGATACAACAGTTACAACCTATAGTATTAATACAATTGCCCTTGCGGGAGTTGTTGATTTTAACTATCATGAGTATGATTTAGATGATACGGTTGTTGTTTTTTGGAATACTGACACAGGAAGAGATACATGGCCTGGTTTATTTATGATTAATACCGATAATGATGGCAATATTCAACCAGTTTCACATTTAACATCTGGCTCTGGAGACAAAGTTTTTATCGTGTATCAGTTAGAAGACATAGATTCTGGAAGCGATATTTATGTTGCATATTGTCCTAGCACTGAATTAGTATTTGAAAAATGGAGAATCACTTCTATAACCAATACTAAAAGTGATACGACAAATCCATCTATGGCGGTCAGTGGAAAATATGCATATGTTGTATGTCAAGATAATCAAAATGGCAATGAGGATATTGTCTGTTTTTCTACAACCTCTGGTCATTTTTGGAGAAAAAAGGTTATTACTAATTTCCCCGGAGATGAACTGTCACCTGTGATTTCTGCTGATGGTGAAAAAGCAACGTGTCTATATATTAAAGACGGCAATTTATATGAAATAAAGACACAGGATGCTGGTTTGAGTTGGAATGAACCTGTCCAAATTAATGATGTTGATGGTACTGTTTCTGAAGGATATCGATACACTGATGCAGCAGGAATTTATGGTGTTTGGACAGAAAAAAGAAATCAAAATTATGATCTTTTTATTGATGAAGTTGGCCCATCTCCAATATTGGCTATTGGTGATATCATGGGTGGTTTAAATGTAAAAACAACAATTTCAAATACGGGAAATGCTCCTGAGAAAAACCTTAGATGGACTATTGAAATTGATGGATATGCTATTCCGGAAAGTAAAACTGGAAGAATTACTTCATTAGATGAAGATGAAATTGTTGAGATAAAAACTGACTTCTTCTTTGGTTTTGGACCCATATCAATAACTGTTACTGCAGGGCATTTGATAAAAGGAATTCAAGGTATGGGGTTCGGTCCGTATCTTGTTATTTCATAATTTTTCTCTCTATTTTTTTTCTTATTTTTTTTTAATTTAATAAATTAATTAAAAATATTTAAATACTTATATCTTATAATATACTGTAATAGTCTAAATCTATATTCAGGGCAAGAGATTTAGAAAAAAATACCAAGGAAGCATAATAAAATTTCTATTAGGAGTCAGTAGCGTGACAAGACGAGCATGTAATACTGGATTTGTGATGGTGATTATCTTCATTATTGTATCATCATTAATTCTTATTACAACGATTCAGGGAAGTAATGTACACATTGTATTACATGATTGTCTAAGTGCACGAACATGGATTGTTGATAATGAAGGAGATGGGGATTTTTTAACGATTCAAGATGCCATTAATGATGCAGAAGCTGGAGATACCATTAAAGTGTATAGTGGTATTTATGAAGAAAATATCCATGTTTTTAAAGATGAATTGATTTTTACAGGGATCGATTTTGAATTAGGTATCGGCACAGATCAGGGGTATCCTATTATTGATGCAAACTATGGAGGAAGTTGCATTTATATTGCTTCAGATCAAGTTAATATACATGGTTTTATCATGCAACATTCTGGAAATGATTCTAATGTTGCTGGAATTAAAATTCAATCAGATGATATGATTATTGAGGATAATGTCATTATTAACAATAATATTGGAATTATTATTGATGATGGAGAAAATAATTTTATTTTAAATAATAATATTTCTTTTAACTCATATGCTCTGAGTCTCTATGATGCCCATAATAATGTCATTCAAAATAATGAAATATCAAACAATGAGATTGGTATCCATCAGCAATTATCTTCATATTCCGAGATAGCTGAAAATAATATTATGAAAAATATGTTGTATGGTTTAGTAATCAATTCCTCCCAATATAATGACATTATTAATAATGATTTTTTAGAAAATGAAAATGCAATCTACTTAATTAATTCAAAAATAAATTATTTTAATCAAAATGTAATTACTCATAATACTATTGGAGTACATCTTGAGGATTCCAGCAATAGAAATAATTTTTCAGATAATGAGATTTCAAATAATTTGGTTGAAGGAATAGTAATAAATGGCTGCTCAACAAATACTATTTATTTAAACAATATCAATGAGAATCAAAATGGGATTGTTGGTTATAGCATGTCTTTACATGAAATCATTAGTAATAGTATTAATAACAATAAAGAAAATGGAATTGTATTAAATGGTTCACAATCTAATATTGTTTCAGATAATGTAATTTTATCAAAAAAATTCAAGGATTCAATTCGTCTTTCAAATTCCCATGAAAATACTATTAACAATAATGATATGGTCGATGCAGGCATATCATGTTATGATTCAACAAATAATAATTTTTATAAAAATATCATAACGAGTTCATTCAATGGATTATATCTACATTCTTCATCGGAAAATATTATCTTTGAAAATACTATTTCGTTAAGTAATTTTGATGGTATATATTTAGGATCTTCCTATGACAATCGACTTTATCATAATTTTTTAATTGACAATAATCGAAATGCATATGATAATGGAAATAATCAGTGGGATGATGGATATCCTCAGGGTGGAAATTATTGGTCTGATTATGATGATAGCGATGAGGGCGCCATTGATTCTTATGGGGGTCCGAATCAAAATGAACCATACAGTGATGGAATAGCTGATACCCCCTATGAAATTACAGGTGCAACAAATAAGGATACGTATCCCTTAATCAATCCATGGGGTCCACCAAGTAAGCCATCAACTCCACAAGGGCTATCTCAAGGATTCATTGGAAAGGAATATCGATATTCAACATCCTCTGTTGATCCAAATGGTGATCGTGTACAATATGGTTGGGATTGGGATGGAGATTATGCAGTTGATGAATGGACGATTCAATATGAATCTGGAGAAACCATCACGGTTGCCCATACCTGGTCAACAAGGGGTGAATATAACATTTTTGTCAAAGCAATGGATATTCATGGAGCGGAAAGTGACTGGTCCGATCCATTACCTGTTTCCATGCCGAAAGAAAAAAATTCATTTCGATATGTGTCTGATTTCTTACAACAAATTTTATTTTTCTTTAATTTCCAATTAGATATACTTCTTGATTTTAGATAAATCAAATAAGGTTATTTTTTTACTTGGATTAACGTAATATCTAAATATGAAATATGATTACGCCATATACCTTCTATATTTTGGGCTTGTAGCTCAGCTAGGTAGAGCAATCGGCTCTTAACCGATTGGCCTGGGGTTCGAATCCCCACAAGCCCGTATTTTTTTTTTATAAAACGAAAAACTGTACACGATATCATTCCAATTATGAATCATAAAAAATTCTTATTGCAATTCAATAATATCCTCTGAATATGCTGAAGGAGTTGTAAAGCCAATCAAACCCGGAGCACCTTCTTCGATGATAACTGCTCCAAATACATTCGTTCGCGGTTTTAAGCCACCATTACTACTAAAAACAGAAGAAACATCAATTCCTAAAAAAACATGATCACCAAAATTTATTATTGGTGTTGTTGCGGTACAAGAACCATCAGCATCTTGTAATACATTAATACCAAAGGTTGTTGCAGTACCAAAGTTACCATTGCTTAGAATATTGCCATTTAAATCCGATGCATTGACATGAGCTGAGCTACCATACTCAATAACAATCTTTGTTATAGAATCAGAAATTTCAATTAGAACGTTTTCTAAATCGATATCAGGAGATCCTGCACGAGGACATACCTCAATTGCTAATTTTGTAATGATGCCAGATTGGTTTTGTCCTTCTATTCCATTAATCTTTATTGCAGCTGAGACATCTGTAATGGTATCTTGCCCTGAAGTTAACGTTGTTGTTTCAAGTTCTGTACTTATTTGTACAAGAACAGATGCAGCAACTCCCGCGACAAAAACAATTGAAATAAATATAATCATTGCACCAATACCAAGTGCAGCATGAGATTGATGAATATCTCTTTTTCCAAGCATCCCAAATCCCTTCTACTGAATTACTATTCAGCTATATCATTATTAGAATATACAAATAACTTATTACCTTTCTGTGCAACTGCAATATTAGATAAAAATGCAGGTGCACATGCAGGTGCATATGCATTTGATGAGTATGCGGGTTATTTTTCTACTTGTACGTAAATTATTTAGGTCACATATAAAAATATATTTTTAATGATAAATTTGAGATTGAGTAAAAGTTAAATACATATAGAAAATTAGGAAAAAATAGCGTGATAAATCAATGGAGAAATCATTTTTTTTTTAGATAACCTTATATTGTAAAAAATTATAATGAGTTTTTGTATCGGAGGATGCTTGTGAGGAAAATTACTACAGAATTTGGCAAGAATGCAGGAAAGATTTGGAAAGTTCTTGCCGAAGGTGGAAAACAAACTGAAAATTCTTTGATTGATGCTACGAATCTAAATACCCAAAGTTTTCATTCTGCAATTGGTTGGCTTGCAAGAGAAAACAAGGTAGGTAGAGATAACGATCAATATTTGTTAGAGAATTCAAATTTAACAGATAATATTGGGTCAACTGCAGGTAAAGTGTTTAAAATTCTTGATATATGGGAACAAGCAGATATTGAAACATTAGTAAAGTTATCAGATGCTGATGAAAAAGCGATTTATACTGCACTTGGATGGTTAGCAAGAGAAGATAAAATAGATATAAATGAAAGTCAAAAATATTCTCTGAAGTATGATTAGGTAAGGTTTATTCCAAGGTTTTGCTATGAGAGTTGCTATGATTGGGTGGGAATATCCACCATTTAAAACAGGGGGATTGGGAACCCACTGCTATGGATTAACCCGTAGTCTTGCAGATAAAGATGTCATTGTAGACTTTTATATGCCCAAAACAAATAAAAAAGCCAAGAGTGATAAAAAAAATCTTAATATTATTGAAATAGGAGAAACAACTGTATATCCATATGATAGGCCTGAAGATGCTGCAATTGAAGGTGCTTTTTTTGAAAGCGTTTATCGGTATAATGATCTCATCGTTCAAAAAGTGAAAGGCAATTATGATGTTATCCATTGTCATGATTGGTTAACCATGAAAGCAGGTATTCAATTAAAAGAGGCTCTGGGAATTCCACTTGTTGTAAGTGTTCACTCAACTGAATATGATCGATCTGGCTGGTTATATCCAAATGACTGGTTCATTAATATTGAAAAAGAAGGAATGGAAAAAGCAGATAAAATTATTGCAGTGAGCCATTTTACAAAAAGAATATTAATCGAAAAATATGGGATTGCAGATCATAAAATTGAAGTTGTTCATAATGCTGTTTATCCACTAGGGGCAGGGGAAAAACAAGATATTGTATTATTTTTAGGTCGATTAACGATTCAAAAAGGTCCGGAATTTTTCTTAAAAACAGCAAAACGAATTATGGATCATGGTGAAATTCAACCAAAATTTATTGTTGCAGGTATGGGTGATATGTTACCACAGCTAATTCACACTGCCGTTGATTTAGGAATTTCAAATAATGTTATATTTACCGGACTTTTATCAGAGGCGGAAGTAAAACATATTTATCGTATCGCTAGTGTGTATGTTATGCCTTCGGTTAGTGAGCCATTTGGAATAACTGCATTAGAAGCTATTTCTGCAGGAACTCCCTGCATCATATCAAAAACAGCCGGAGCTGCTGAGGCGATAGCAAATTGCTTACGAGTTGATTTTTGGGATGTTGATGAAATGGCAAATAAGATTGTTTCCCTTCTAAAATATGATGTATTACATTCAACTCTTTCAGAGGAAGGGAAAAAAGAAATGGATTTTTTTACCTGGGAGCGCGTAGCTAATAAAACAATACAAGTCTACCAAGGAGTAATGTAATTTGACATCTGTTTGTTTTTATTTCGAAGTCCACCAACCAATGAGATTAAATCGTTTTTCAGTGTTAAATATTGGTAGTGGATCAAATCCATATGATTATTTTAATGATCATTTAAATCAAAAAATATTTGAAAAAGTAGCAAATAAATGCTATTTACCAACTAATAACTTAATTCTTGATCTAATTGAATCTTATGATAAAAAATTCCGTGTTTCCTATAGTTTAACAGGTACGTTTATTGAGTATTGTCAAAAACATATGCCGGAAATCATTCAGAGTTTTCAAGATCTTGTTAGCACGGGCGCAGTAGATCTCATTGAGGAAACATATTTTCATTCATTATCTGGTCTTTATGAAGATTTAAGTGAATTTGAAGAACAAGTATCTATGCATCGACACATGGTTAAAGATCTGTTTAATGTTACTCCCAAAGTCTTCAGAAATACAGAAGCAATCTTTGACAATCGAATTGCAAAAAAAGTAGCAGATATGGGATATAAAGGAATTATCACTGAAGGAACCAAGAAAATCCTTCAATGGCGATCCTCCAATTATCTGTACAAACCAGTAAATTCTGATATTAGCGTTTTATTACGAAATTATTCATTAAGTGATGATATTGGTTTTCGTTTCTCAGCAAAAGGATGGGTTGGATTTCCTTTAACTGCAGATAAATATGCTTCATGGATGGCTCAAAATCAAGGAGATATTATTAATTTATTTATGGATTATGAAACATTTGGGGAACATCATTGGGAAGATACAGGTATCTTCAATTTCCTACGTCATTTACCTGAAAATGTATTGAATCATGATCATATGGATTTTGTAACCGTAAGTGAAGCAGTAGATCGGTATAAACCGGTTGGAACTATTGATGTTCCTTGGGCAATTTCCTGGGCTGATGAAGATAGAGATGTGTCAACATGGCTTGGAAATAATATGCAACAGGTTTGCTTTAATGAACTACAAGCGCTTGGAAAACAAATTAAAAAATTAAAAAATCCAGAAAAACTTGATGCATGGAGAAAATTACAAACTTCTGATCATCTCTACTATATTTCAACAAAAGGATTTGAAGATGGTGCCGTTCATAGTTATTTCAGTCATTATGATAATCCTTATGATGGATTCATCAATTACATGAATATTTTACAGGATTTTAAACAGAGTTGTGATAAAGACATCCAATCATGATAGCTTACTTTCTCATAGTATCTTTCATAAAGAGATGATTGTGATTTTAAGTAAAAATGATGCTCTTATGGGGTTGTATTAATTGAGAGAATGGATTGTTACTAATGGGCTAGGAGGCTATGCCTCTCTTACATCAAATCATTCTACGAATCGGAAGTACCATGGATTACTCGTAGCAAGTCTTACCCCACCAGTTGAACGATGGGTGTATGTATCAAACCTTTATGATGCAATTGGAAAAAACAATACGTTCAAACCAGTAAATATGCAGCATAAGAAATTCACGTTTTCATTGTTACCAACCTTAACATATAGCACAAAGTTTGGTCTTTTACAAAAAACATTTTTCATGGATTATCATCATAATACAACCGTTGTTAAATATGATATCCTACCTAAAGAATCATTTAACTTGCGCCATTATCCATTAATTACTTCTCGTCATTTTTATTCGCTGCATTCACAACCTTCATTATTTCATATCGATATCGAAAATCAAAAGGATTTTTTAAAGATACAACCTGATAATGTTACGTATCCGCTCTATATAACAATAAATGACATGAACTTTTTTGAAGATAAAAAATGGGAATATCGCTCATATGAAAAAGATGAATTACGGAATGATGCATCAGATGATTATGTTTTAAATATTGGTTATATTGAAAGGCAAATTATTGACCCTGTGACCTATTATATTTCTTTTTCACTCGAAAATCACAATAATAATCTTCAGTATTGTTATGAATCAGAGATTGATCGAAGAAAGAATCTTATAAAACAGGCCCAACTACCCCAAGAAGTTGCTAACCTTGTTTTATCTTCAGATAGTTTTATTGTAAATAAAAAGGATCGGAAAACAATTCTTGCGGGATATCATTGGTTTAGTGATTGGGGACGAGACACGCTTATTGCCCTTCCAGGTATCACTCTTGTATCTAATAGATTTCAAATAGCAAAAGATATTCTCTTATGTTTAAAGGAAAATTGCTTTAAGGGCATCATTCCAAATACCCATGACGATAAAACTGGTGAGGCTGCGTATAATACCGTTGATGCATCTCTTTGGTATATTGATCGGGTGTATCAATATTTAAAATATACAAATGATATTTCCTTTTTAGAAAAAGTATATCCTACACTTGACGAGATTATTTCATATTATAAAAATGGAACCTTACATGACATCCATATGGATGATGACTATCTTATATCTCATGGTCCAGGTCTAACATGGATGGATGTGAAACTTGGCGATTTCTATCCAACACCACGATCGAAAAAAGCAATTGAAATTCAAGCGTTATGGTATCATGATCTCTGTATAATGAGTTCTTTTGCATCAAAACTCAGAAAGCCCAATCCCTATGCGTCGCTTGCAGAGCGAGTAAAACAATCGTTTCTTACACAATATTCCGATCAATTTGATGTTATTGATGTCAAAGATGAGTCATGTCGACCGAATAAAATCTTTCTAGTATCATTAGATCATGTTATGATTGATGCAAAAACACAGGAAGCAATTGTCTCAGATATCTACAACAAGTTAGTAACGATTTTTGGTTTGCGAACCCTATCAAAGGATAATATCCATTACAAAGGAAAATATTTAGGTCCATATGACCGGGATTTAACGTATCATAATGGAATGGTTTGGCCATGGCTTCTCGGTTCTTTTATTACAGCATATGTTAAAATAAATAACTTTGATGCATCAGTACGAAAACAAGCATATGACACATTTCTTCGACCCATGTTTCATGTATTTGGCGACCAATGGGATGGATCGATATATGAGATCTTTGATGGTGAATCACCTTATGAACCTCGAGGATGTATCAATCAAGCATGGAGTGTTGCAGAGATTCTACGAGCTTGGATTGAAGATATAATAGGAAAAAAACCACCATATGCTCATGAATATTTCTTAGATAAAATACGCATTTAAAACATATTGCTGAACCATTCGATTTGTATTAAAAAATGAAGCATTTATGGCTATACAACTTCTCATCGTTCGTATCCAATTTTCCCGATCATTGTAAAACTTAGGAATAATAATATTCTCTAATTTATCATACAGATCTTTTTTATCTGCTTCATCATCTGATTCTCCTTCATTTGATTTACGAGAACCAATAGCCCAACCAGTAATATTTTCAATTCGTCCTTCAATCCACCACCCATCAAGGGTGCTGAATTGTGGTACTCCATTATGGGCTGCTTTCATACCGCTAGTCCCCGATGCTTCCATTGGCCTTCTAGGAGTATTTACCCAAAGATCCACTCCTGCAGTCATTAATTTTGCAATGGTGATATCATAATTATGAATATATGCAATTTTGATATTTCCTTCAATTGATTGCTTCACGTGAATAATCTGACGGATAATATCTTTCCCTGCATTATCTTGAGGGTGGGCTTTTCCTGCAAATATTATTTGAATTGGTCCAATATTATCTGCAATTTCTTTTAATTTATTTGGATCTGAAATTAATAATTCAGGGCGTTTATATGGAGTTTGTCGTCGCGCAAATCCAATAGTAAATAAATCATAATTCATACCAATATTGTATCTATTGTTTACAAAATCAATCAATTTCTTTTTAGCATCATTATGGGCATCCCAGATATCTTGTTTATCAATTCCAAATACTCCTCTGAGAATATATGGATCTGAGCGCCAGCCGGGTAAATGTTTATCAAATAAACGTTGAAATGGATCTGATACCCATCGCAATGTATAAACACCATTAGTTATTGAATCGATGTCATAACCTGGAAACATTAGTCGGGATACTTCACCATGTTTTTTTGCCACTCCATTGATATAATTGCTAAAATATAATGCCAATCGAGTCATATTTAATTTATTGTCAAAAGTAATCTCTTCTAAAAACGAATCAGGTAAAAGTTCCCCGATCATTGATTTTGCCAATCCAAGATCAAATTGATCATGACCCGCAGCAACAGGTGTATGAGTAGTAAAGACACATTGTTGGCGTACTTTTTCAACGTTTTGATGTCGTTTAAATAGTTCTAAGGTTCCATATGCTGCGTGCCCTTCGTTCATATGATACTTGTCAATTGTGTCATATCCCAAAGCTTCAATTGCTCGAACCCCGCCAATACCAAGGATCATTTCTTGACCGAGACGATATTTATTATCGCCACCATATAGAAATTTTGTTAAACTTCTATCCCATTCACTATTTCCTTCTACATTAGTATCTAGGAAAAAAACAGGGACGATATAATTATTTATTCCTTTTACTGTAAAATACCAAACACGAATTATAACTTCTCGACCTTCAATATGAATCATCGTTGTTGTTGGAAGTGGTTTGAGAAAATCATTAACATTGAAGTTATATGGAAGCTCAATCTGATTTCCATTTTCATCTATTTTTTGATAAAAATATCCACTCTCTGAAAGAAGAGTTACTCCTATAATAGGAACATTAAGATCTGCACAGGATTTAAGGGTATCGCCGGCAAGCACACCAAGACCCCCACTATAAGTGGGAATACGTTCGTTAATACCAATTTCCATCGAAAAATAAGCAATTTTTGGTGATCCATTCATTGTTTCAGATTGATTTTTTATGGAATTATTTGTCATCCATCTTCACACACCAGTATTTATCATGGTAATATAAAACGGGTATTAAAGTTGTTTTCTATTCATCGAACAGAAGCTCTTTTGATTATAATTTATATGTATCCATTATTAATTTAATTCCCAATTTTTAAATATATCGTTTATATATTGTATATTATCAAAAAGATGGTGAACCAGATGGATGAAAAGATATGTGAAAAATGTCATACTCATTTTATTCCTGATAAACATGAATTAGGGTTAGTAGTGAATGATTCTGTATTTATTTGTGAAGATTGCCATCATAAAATGATTGAAACAGAAGATATTGACAGTATTTCACTATCAACAAAGATCAATCAAAAAGGAATGCCAATAGCACTTTGGCTTATTGAACAACAGAATAAAGGCAAACAGTTTATGTCTATGAAAAAGTAGATATTTATTTTTTCGTTAAATTTCGCTTCTTTGTATCTTGTGACAATGAAATCTTTTTTTAGGTTGATTGTTATTCAACCTTTGATGTTTATTGTTAAACTTGGTGGAAGTGTTATCACAGATAAATCAAGCGATGCAGGTGTTTTCAAGCAGGACATCATGGATGGATTAGCTGAATCAATGCAAAAATCCAATCAAGAAATTATTATTGTTCATGGAGCAGGTTCTTATGGTCATGTTCTTGCAAAAAAATACCATTTAAATAATGGATTTACAGATAAGAACCAGATTATGGGTTTTTCTTTAACACTTACAAAGGTTCAAGAATTAAATACACTTGTACTGAAATCACTCCAGAAAAAAGGTATTGCTGCGGTGTCTATTTCGCCCCATACAACAATAACAATGAAAAATCATTTAACGGATTCATTTCAGAGTGAATTGTTTTTTAAATATTTAAAAAAGGGCTTCACTCCAGTTACTTTTGGTGATGTGGTGTTAGATGCGGATATTGGTTTTTCTATTTGCTCTGGTGATTTACTCATTGAACTCTTGGTAAAGCTATTTCATCCAGAAAAAGTAATTTTTGCTATTGATGAAGATGGTTTATATACTTCGAATCCAAAGAAAAATCCTGATGCAAAATTTATTAATGAAATATCAAATGATGAACTATCTGATTTAACAACAAAGATAGATGATCATGCTGATGTTACAAAAGGAATGGAGGGAAAATTACAGGTGATAAAGACTATTGCTCATGATAATATTGATTCAATTCTCCTAAATGGTAATAAACCAGATTGTCTATATGATGTTCTTGTTGGAAATAAAACGAAACATACCTTGATCAAACGGTGAACAATCATGGATCAAATTGAGAGTAGAAAAGATGAACATGTTCGAATCGCACTTGAAAAAGATATTGCCTCCTCTGTAAATTATTGGGATGATGTTATTCTTACACATAATGCATTACCTGAAATGAATAAAGAGGATATTGATTTACACATTTCATTTCTTGAAAAAAAACTTCATGCACCTCTGGTGATTTCTGCGATGACTGGCGGTTATAGTCTTGCAAAAGAAATAAATGAGCGATTAGCGTATGTTGCAGCTGATTTCCAGATCGCAATGGGAGTTGGATCTCAGCGAGCTGCATTAAAAAACTCAAATCTTGTTGATACGTATAGTATTGTAAAAGATTTTGATATTCCCTTAAGAATAGCCAATATAGGTGCTTCACAGCTTGTATTATGGGGCCATGAAAAAACAATTGATTATGTCAATCAGATGGTAGATATGATTGATGCGCATGCAATTGCAATTTGCTTGAATTTTCTACAAGAAGTAATTCAATACGAAGGCGAAGCCAATGCAAAAGGATGTCTAGCTGAGATTCAAAAGCTGACTGATGCAATTGATATCCCAGTTATTGTGAAAGAATCGGGAGCAGGTATTTCTCTTTCTGTTGCGAAAAAATTAAATGAAGTGAACATTTCTTCAATAGATGTAGGAGGGCTTGGTGGAACATCATTTGCAGCTATCGAGCACTATAGGGCTAAAATGCATTTTGATCAACGCCATTCAAGAGTTGGAAAAACCTTTTGGAACTGGGGTATTCCAACACCTCAATCAATCCTTAATGCTGGAGAAGGAACAAATTGGGAGATACCAATTATTAGTACCGGTGGAATCCGCCATGGGTTGGATGCAGCAAGAGGCTTGTCGCTTGGAGCTGATGTGATAGGAATAGCATATACGTTGTTAAAACCGGCAACAAAAAGCAAACAAGCAACAATTGATGAACTCGATTGTATCATTAAAGAACTACGTGCTGCAATGTTTCTTACTGGATCAGATACCGTTGAAAAAATGAAAAATGCTGAGGTTGATATATGGAATTAAAAAAAGAAATAGCTGATAGAGCATCCATATTTAACAATGAACTTGATACGTTTCTTAAGATTGAACAACCTGAAAATCTCTATGAAGCATCAAGACATTTACCAATGGCTGGTGGAAAAAGACTGCGACCTGTTTTAACTATGCTTTGTTGTGAGGCAGTGGGTGGAAAAGCTATTGAAGCGTTACCATTTGCCTTAGCTGTTGAAATCATCCATAATTTCACTCTTGTTCATGATGACATTATGGATAAATCAACGCTAAGAAGAAATCTACAAACAGTTCATTTAAAGTATAGTGAACCAACAGCAATTCTCGCGGGAGATCTGCTTTTTGTAAAAGCATTTGAAGCTCTTGAAAAATATCCTAAGGATATATTGTTATTTAGAAAATTGAATAATCATCTTATTCAATCTGTTATTGAGGTTTGTGAAGGCCAACAACTTGATATGAATTTTGAGAATAGATTAATTGTACCCGAATCAGAGTATATTGAAATGATTCGGAAAAAAACATCAGCATTATTTCGCATATCTGCAGATGGAGGTGCCTTAATTGGTGGTGGTTCAAAAGAGGTAGTAAAAGCATTGAACAGCTATGGTACATCGTTAGGTCTTGCATTTCAAATTCGAGATGATTATCTTGATATGAGTAGTACTGCAAAAACACTTGGTAAAGATATTGGAAATGATATACGAAATGGTAAAAAAACCCTTATCGCAGTACATGCACTCTCACATTGTAAGGAAGATACTGAACCCATATTACGAACAATTTTTGGAAATGCCAAAGCAAAGAAAAAAGATGTAGAGCATGTATATGATTTATTTAAACAATGTGGCTCAATTGATTATGCTGCAAAAAAAGCGGAAGCATACAGTAAAAAAGCAATTCAAGAATTAGATACGTTAGAAGATAGTAAAGCTAAAAATATTTTACATGAATTAGCATTATATTCAATGACAAGAGAGAAATAGAATTATGGATTCTGAAGAAATAAAATTAACTGCTAGAAAATATGCTTTACAGAATGCAGTTCAATTCAATGGAACGGCAAATCTAAAAGCAGTTGCGGGTAGAGTAATCTCTGAAAATAGAAGTGTTTCCCCAAAGGAAATATATCAAATTTCAGGAAGGGTTGTTGCTGAAGTAAACAAGTTATCATTAGATAAACAACAATTAGAACTTGAAAAACTAGCTCCTGAACTTCTTATCAAAGAAAAAAAAATACGAGATTTTTCTTTGCCAGATTTACCCAATGCAATTCAGGGAAAGGTTGTGACAAGATTTCCCCCTGAACCAAATGGATATTTACATATTGGACATGCAAAGGCAGCAATAGTTGATTTTGAATATGCAAAAAAATATGAAGGGCAGTTCATCCTTCGATTTGATGATACAAATCCTGAAAAAGATAAGGAAGAATTTTATCATGCACAAGAACAGGATTTATCATGGCTAGATATTTCATGGGATAAGAAATATCATACATCGGATAATCTAGAAAAACATTATACCCTTGCATCTCAACTTATTCAGCAAGGAGATGGATATGTTTGCCTCTGTGATTCAAGTGAAATAAAAAAGGGAAGACAACAGAAGAAGAATTGCCCTTGTCGGCAGAAATCCAGTCATGATCATATTGCATTATGGGAAAAACTTCTTTCATCGTCACTTGAATCAGGTATTGTTCGATTGAAAGCGGATATGCAAAGTGATAATACAGCTATGCGTGATCCAACCCTTTTTCGGATAATAAATACTCCTCATCCTCTTCAAAAGGATCGTTATCATATTTGGCCTACCTATGATTTTGCAGGGGCAGTTGAGGATAGTGTTAGTGGAGTCACCCACCCGTTTAGAACCAAGGAATATGAACTTCGTGATGAGGTTTATTTTTATTTACTTGATAAGCTTCAGTTAAGAAAACCACACCTTATGGAGTTTGCTCGTTTGTCCATTGATGGTATGCCTATTTCAAAAAGACTTATTACTCCTCTGATAGAAAAAGGCCTTGTTTCAGGGTTTGATGATGTAAGACTTCCCACGCTACAAGGGTTACGCAGAAGAGGTATTGTTCCAAAAGCGATTAAAAATTTTGTTTTTTCACAAGGCATCTCAAAAGTTGAATCAATCGTGCCATTCAGCCTTGTCGAATCAGAGAATAGAAAGGTTATTGATGCAACATCGAAGCGATTGTATTTTGTACCAAATCCTCATAAACTCATAGTGTCTAATGCACCTGAAAAGGAAACCACCCTTGCTTTTCATCCATCAGATCATTCACTTGGAAATCGATTAGTAAAAACAATGGATACTTTTTATATTTCATCAGAAGATGCAGAAAATCTATCAATAAATGATGTATTTCGGTTAAAAGGGTTATTTAATGTCAAGCTCGAGAAAAAAAATGATGAACTGATCGGATCCTATAGTGGGGATGAGGTGATTGCGGATTCATTAAAAGTACAGTGGGTAACTCCTGAGTCAAAACAATTGATCATCTATAAACCTAATTTATTATATATTAACAATGAGTTTAACACAGAAAGTTTACAAGAAATTTCTGGGAGAGTTGAACAAGCTATCCATACGTTACAGGATGGAGAAAGTATTCAATTTGAACGGTTTGGTTTTGTACGAATTGAAAAGAAGCAGGATTCTATCAAAGGATTTTTCACTCATCGGTAACTTTTTAAATTTCTATCATTTAACATTTAATCAAATTCAGAAAAAATAGGATGGGAATCACATGAATTTGAAAGCAACAGTTCCTCTGTTAATCACGTTATTATTTTTTATCTGTGCTTCAGCTAGTGTAAGTGCAGCGGGTAATGATGGTATAAGCGAAAATACAGTATATGTCATTATTGGAGTTATTGTAATTATTTGTGCATTATTTACCGTTGGTGGCATAAAATATGTGACTCCGGATAATGTGTTAGATACAGATGTGAGAAAAAATTTGTATGAATATATTGATGAATATCCAGGTTCACATTTACGAGAAATTGCCCGTGAATTAGAATTAAAACCAAGTAATGCAGCGTGGCACTTAAGAAAATTAGAACAAACAAATTTGATTAGAAGCAGAAATATTGGTGGGAAAAAAGTATATTATTTAGTTGAAGGAGGAATTGAATCCCGAAGGGAGGCAGTAGCCGGTTCAATTCTACGAAATGATAATGCCTATAATATTATGCAGTTTTTAATCAAGAATCCTGGAAAACACCTTTTAGAAATCGCTCATGCGTTGGATTTAAATCATCACACGGTCAAATGGCATATTAAAAAAATGTATATTGCTGAATTAATTGATGGAGATACCAGTCATTCATCATATCCTGTTTATTATCCAACAGAAACCGGGATAATAGTAGTGAAACAAATAAATGAAAAAAAGTTAAAAAAAGGAAAAGCGTCTTAGATTCTTCCGACATCTACAACTTCTACGCTTTCAACTTTTTCTATTGATGATAATTTATCAACGACTGGATCAATGCCACCTTCAGAATCAGGGACTGCCACTGTTACATCTAGTCCTCGAAGACCAAATGCAACATTTTTAATTTCGACTTTTCCGAGTCTTACTGGTGCTTGAATTACATCTTTTACACTATTTTCAATTTTTTCCATTTCTTCATCGTTAAGGACGCTTCCGGGCATGAGACGTATTAGTGCTATTACTTCTCCCATCGTATATACCTCCATTTCTTTTGTATTTATGGACCTGTGAATCCACAGGTTGAGCAAGTATATGGAACGCTTTGTTCTCGACAACTTCCACATCTTCCAATTATTTTATCACATTGTGGACAAACGAAAGTGGTTGACCCTACTTCTAAGAGTCCTTTTCCACAGGAGATGCAACGTTCTGCTTTTTTCATAGGTGGAGCTGAATATAGTTCTATTATATAAAATATGCCGCTGTTTTTTTATAAGGGAGAAAGCGAATCAGACTGATTCATCGTTATTTGAAATCATATCCGTAGAAAATGAGGTTACTGATTTAAATATTTTATATTGAAAAATAGCTCCAGCAATAAGACCCATATGATACGTAATTAACCGAAACAATAGAACAAACACTCCAAGAATATATGAATTGAGAAAAACCCCATATAAAGCCGCTACCCCTCCTTCAGATATTCCGGTACTTCCAGGTGTTGTAGGCATCATCGCAACGAGAACCAACAAGACTTGTGCTGCACATGATTCAATGATTAATGGTTTCACTCCTAATCCCAATAATAATAAAAGGGGAATAATCCAACCAGTCATCCAAAATAAGGCAGTGATAAGAAAAGCGATAAAAAATGTTTTTTTTCCTTTTGTTAAAAAGAAGGTCATACTTTTATGAAAATTATCTACTTCTTCAGAGATTCTTTCAATAATGTTAGCATGATGATGTTTTTTTCTTGAGAAACGTTGAGCCCAATGAGCAATTCTGATAAGAAAATTTTTTATTTTTTCAGGTTTTTTTATTGCATATATAAAAAGCAATACAATTATAATAAAAATAACGACAGCGATATATAAACCAACTTGTAGGTACTGGTTTTGTATATAACGACCAAAAATGAAAAAAGCAAAGGGAACGCAGAGAAGTAAAAATAGAGCATCTAATAACCTTTCTCCAAGAGTTGCTGCAGTCGCACCACCAATATGGAGTCCTTCTTTTTTCAATAAATAAATGCGAACTGGTTCACCTCCGGCCATTGAAGGTGTAATGTTTGCAAGAAATAAATTGGCAATTACAATTTTTGTTGCACCCCATAAACTGATATTAAATGAAGGATCAATAGAAGAACTTAACACTTTAACCCTAGCGCCCCAAATCGTCCAGAATGCTAGATTAATGAGAGCAGCTAATATAAAAAATTCATATCGTATCGATGCACTTTGTAGATAGGTTATCGTTTGTTCATTAATCGTAAAATACAGTATTATTAATATTATTGCAATACTGAATAAAATGCTCAAAATGATGGATTTTTTTACAGATGATTTTTTTTTATTTGATGAGATCACAACATCTGAATTTCAGAATCATTTATGTTACTTATGGTTTACAGAGCATTTTTGACAATACCTCATTTACGTTGAAGGGATAATAATTGTGAGGCTGCTTTTGAAAATGCCGCCATGCGTCCAGTTTGTTTCAAGTGTTTGGTCAATACCTGTACATTGATCAATGTGAACAATGTTTTGAAAGGTACCTTTAAGAATGCAACCATCTAATTCTATTGTTGTATTTGTTTTGTGTGTTATTTTTCCATCAATTAATGGATAGATAACGGAATTGGTTGTTAAATCATGATCACAAACTTCTATTATGAAAGGATTAATTGCAATGACAATGTCTTTTTTTTCAAGGGTGACCTGAATAGTAAAGGTAATATTATGATAGGGTGTTGTACATTTTATTATGGCTTTGTTATTGCTTATACATTCAATCGTTGCACTATTGATATGATTAGCGATAAGATCGATTTGTTGCTTTTCCTTTCGATGCGGTGGTTTCACCCCAGTAATAGCATAGGTGGCATCTTTTATTCCTAGTAAATATTTTCCAATTGATCCACGAATTCGTTTCACCAAATAATGTTTTATTTTATTTTTAATCTGATAGGGTCCCTGAATTGAAAGAGTAATACCATTAGAGCCCAACTCAACATCTTTTATTTTGGTAATTTGACAAGATGCTGCATCAATTTTACATATCATTTTCTTATCAAATAGAATCTGAAGCACATTGCCTTGGGTTTCAAATGAAACATGGTCGTTCTTGTCTTTTTCAAGTGTTTTCAAATCTTTTTTTATTTTTTCTATGAATGGGAAAGAAGCATTCATCAATTCAACAGTTGCAAATGTCTGGTCCATAGGAAGGGATTTGCATGTGGATTGATAATGGGGAAATACCCCTTCAGAAAGTCCACCTGTTGATGAAATCCAGGGCAATACAGAATTATAGCAATTGATTGCTAATTGAGTCCATAAGGGATCTTTTGAATAGTTTGATAATCGATTAAAAAGCGTAACAATCCATGCTGTTTCATATGGTGATAATCTTGGAGTTATTGAATAAGAAATAGGATGAAAATTATAGGCCATCTTCCATTCTGAGGTATCATACATATAGATCCATGTGAGCAGATGCGTTGCATAGGTAAATGCTTGCTGAAGATATTCATTCTTATTTGTAAGATCGTATCCATCAAGAAATGCATAAATTATTGAAACAACAGAGAAAGCTTCAGGTTCCATAATTCCAATGTCTCGTAAACCATTATAACTAATAGGATACGAGGTTGTAAGATATGCCAGTGCTTTTTCAGCTGATTTAAGATAGTCCTTATGATGATACATCTCATATGCTTGATAAAGTGCTCGTGCTGCCTCCCCTGTTCCACCATAACTTATATAGTCTGATAATTTTTCTTTTCGAAAGTGAATGATTCCCTCCTGATTGATTGCCATTGGCCAGGAACCATCAGCATGCTGTGTTGATAAAAGATAGGTAAGTGACTGTTTTACAATGTTTTCAAGTTCTTTATCCGAATTATTCGTTAAGTAATCTAACAGATAAACAGCAATTGATGCTTGACCACCTGGATAACCGGCATAACCACAATCCATGTAAAAATATCCATTTAATCCCTTTTTTGTTAAATTTGTCATATTATACCAAATAATGCCGTCTCCCTTTTTTGAAGGAGTAGTATATAGGTTTTGATTGGTGAAATGATTTCTTAATTTGTCTTTCCAAATTTGAAATTGTCTATCTTTTGTTTTTTCATACCATTTTGAAAAATAATTAAGACGAACTGCTTCGTAGGTTAATAATGAATAACTTGAATTTTGAAAAGTAAAACCTGTGGATGTTTTCCATGGCAATTGAAGAAATGATCCTGTTAAATCATCATAGGATCTCCATAATGCTTTCTTTGCATGATCAAAAATCACCTCAGGATTTTCAATAAGTTCTTGGTTGTCAATTTTATTTTCAAAAAAATCGAAAACTGCTTTTTCCCAGGTATCAAAATAGGATACAGATGCTGAAAATGTAAAGGAATCATTTTTCTTAAAAGAATGATGAATTGTTTCCTTTTTCCCCCTTCCGAGCCATTCACTTTTTTTTGTTTTAATAGAATATGTTGAAAAAAGATAAAATGATATGATATAGGAGGTATCGTTTTCATAGAGTCCAATAAAGGGAAAAATATCTTTGCCTTTATGTTTGATAAATGGATTAAATTTAACACAAATACATTTCTTTTTTAATTGAATAACAAGTAAAGGAGTTTTAACATAGAGTAAGGACCGATACCTCTTATTTTGATAATTCTTATCAATAATTTTAAACGTATAATATGTAGAAAATGGATAGGGTAAAGAGATTTTATCATTAAAGGAAAATTCTTCATGGGTATACCACATCCCTCCGATGAAAGCGTATTGTAACTGATCTTTTTCTATTGTAATTTGCTTTAAAAGATACTCCTCTTTTGATTTTAAAAGAGTGTATTTGTTTTTATTGCATGATATATCTTTATCAATTTTTTCATATATCATAAAAATCAATTTTGATTATGAATGGAACATATTCTCATATATGTTTATATGTTGGTCAGCAGTATTTGAGATATGGTATTGTTTTACTTCTTCAGCTTTTTTTCTGTAAATATCTAGTATCTTCTTACTAAACATCTCTTTATTTATCTTTTGAATGTCGGTAAAATATAAGAGCATATCATGAAAAGCTTCTTTGAATTCTTCTAAATCTCTTGCAATCATGGGTAAACTCATTGATAAAGCTTCAAGCATGACAATGGAATGACCTTCTGCATATGATGGCATAAAAAAGATATCCGCACCGGAATAGACTTCAAATATATCTTCTACAAAACCTGGAAATATTGCGTTTTTTGAATGCTGATTGATAGCTTTGATAACTTTTCGATATTCTTTTGAGAATAAGTAATAGGGAAATCCTCCAATCCATATGAATGTGTATTCTGGGAATTTCTTTGCAAGATATAAAAAATCATAAATTCCTTTTCTAGGAGTTCGTTGAGCAACCGTAAGAACAACTAACGAATCATCAGAGATACCAAAGGTATCCCGAAAATGTTTTCTTTTCTTTAAATCTGGCTTGAAATGATTGATATCAATGCCATTATATATTGTTGATATTGGTGGAATACAACCAATTTCATGTAATTCTTTCTCACATTTTTTTGAAACCGAAATGATGTAATCAAATTGATTATAGATAGGAACATAGAGCCAATTAACAATCTTTGGAAATGCTAAGTTTCCATCATTTAAATGTGGTGTTGAATGAGCAGTAATGATGGATTTTCCCTTAAATCGCTTTAAATACATTATGGATTTTGGACCAAATGTATGGAAATGGCATAGGTCAAAATCAAGTGAGGAATCATTATAGGATATGTCAATTTTTTTAGCAAGCGCTTTGTATAAATTCTTTGCAGCAGTTGCGCAACCTAAATATTTCAATGGCCCATTATCTTCTACAATAAAATTAACTTTCATACGATCACTTGGTTCTATTAGTATTATAATGCTGGAAGACAACTCTGGTTTATTTTGTAGATTTCAATCCAATGCGTCTCGACTTTTTGATTATTGAGTGTAGCATTTCTATAAACAAGTTCAAATGGTTTTTCCCTAAATTTATTGTACGAATTATTGGTAAAATAATAATATTTGCCTACATCAACATTAATGACATTATCTTTCATAATATCATCAATGATAACATAAGAAATATTTAACCGCAGTATCTCTTCAAGACAAGTTGATAAATTTTCTGCATCCCATGTATCATTTATCTGTCCATAAGTTATGCCAAAGCCCTCTGCCCAAAGGAGCATTGATATGCGATGATCTGAAGCAATAATGCTAGAATTAGTTATATTTCCCTGCATCCATTCAAGCGAGTTTATACAGGGGTCAGATACTCTTTCATCTATGGTTTGTAAGGCATCAATAGTTGGATATGCTGTAATCATATTTGAAATAAATAAAATAAAAATACTAGTAAATACAACAATTTTTTTCATGTGATATTTGGTTAGCATTGGCTGAGTATACGTGCTAAAGATATTTTTTATTTTAATTTCTTTATACTCATCAATAAATTCATTTAGAGTTAGTGCCGCAGGGATGCATAATGGAACAATTAAATATTCTAGATGACGATCGGGAAGCATTGTTCCAGAACAGAGAGAATAGATAAATGAAAGACCAATTGCGACCATCCAACCTTTTAGTAATAACTCGCCGGGAATTAACCTAAGTGAAGATAAACCAGATATTGCAAAACCGATCAGCACTATCATTGGTATAGAATACAGAATTGCAAGGGGTGTAAGAGTTACATAAACTCCGGGAATTCCAGTAAAGATTGAAAGAGATGCACTGGTAAAAATTAAAACGAATATAAGAATAATTTTTTTTTCTTTGGATAATGAAGTGACCTTCAATCGAGGCATCATAACATTGTATTTTTTACAGATGCTAATAAAAAGGACCCCAAAGAAGATAAACGCATAAAAAATAGCAATGATGTATGGCGCAGATAAAAACATTTTATTCATAAAATATTTATAGACTGGTGTTGCAAAAAAGCCCCAATAACTAAATGCAATGGTTGCTGCAAATCCTACAAAGAACAATATGTGAAAAATGTGTTTACTAAGTACTTTTTGCTTGGAAGTATAATAAAAGAGCATAAATGTGATACTAATTAAAAAGAAATAGGTAGTAAAGTGATGTGATAGAATTAATAAAACAGTAGATGCACATAATGGTATCAAATATTTATGATTTTTAATATATTTAATGAAGAAATACATCGACAACATCATAAAGAAATGACCCACTGTTAGGGGGGCAGCATGGCTTGTTTGATATACATGAAAAGTTGAGACCGATAGTAATCCTGCAGCTAATAAAGAAATTCTTTGATTCTTTGTTAATTCATATGTAATGAAATAAAAAATTGGAATACTTAATCCGCCAATGATTGGCGCAATTCGAGGCATTAAAGCAATAACTTCAATACCGGTTACCCAATGAACAAAGCCAGTTATTGCATATAAAACAGGGAAATAATTATAGGATAATCCCCACCCATTATAGGAATTAATCAATTCCTTGGTTTCTACAAATGAATTTGTAAGGCCATAGTAGATACCAAAATCAATTCCCCAGGCAGCGTTGAAAAGAGAAGGTAATGATCGTAGAATAATCCCGATAAGGGTAAAAATTCCTAACCAAAACATCCAATGATGAAGTATCATTTTAATGTTTACTGAATCCTTTTTGATCATCCTCTCACCCATATAGCTAGCAAACGTTATCAATTAATTTTTTATCCATTTCTTTCTTATTATGTTTCTGTAACAATTTGGAGAACCTGTTCGACTGTATCGTTGACAGAACCATTGCATGGAAAACCGTTTGTTTTTATAGTACTTTCGACATTTTTCACTAAATTTATTTGTTCTTGATTGACAATATAACAGGAATTCTTTTGATGATGATATGTTGCAAGATACTCTTGTTCGATTTGTCCAGGGGTGGGAATCATCAATGCTTTACATCCGATGGTAGCGATATCCATGATAGTTGAATACCCGCTTCTAGATATTATTATTTTTGACCGGTTTAATACTTCCTCTCTCTTATCTTTTGAAAGATATGAATAAGTTTGAATATTGTCTTTTTTAATCTCATGTTTATTTTCTAGTTTTCCAAGAGTCATGACAACATTACCAGATAATTTTTGGACTTGTGATAACATTTTCTTTTCTAGCATGGTACGCTGAGGTTCCGGACCAGACAATGATATGAAAAAATCAATATCTTTTTTAATATTCCTTTTTTTAAAATCAGAAAGAAGACCCACATAATGAAGTTTCTCTTCGTCAATTCTTGATAGATTATGAGACAGATCACCAGATAACGTATTTGTTTTATAATCGGGGATAATAACTTCTTTGAAGCGTTTGAAAAAGAATTTATTAAATGTTTCACTTCCTTTTTCTAACATTTTAATGCGAAGCGGATTAAGTATTCTCATTTGATGTGAAATAAAATATGATGGAATTTTTTTACTATACATATCGTATCTGCCATCTGATATAACGCAATCACATGGATGGTGTTGTAATATTTTTGTTAATTTTTGCAATCCAGATTCCATTCTCTTTATAAAAACTGGCCAATACACCATACTTTTTGCAATGAATTGCCTTTGATTTTCTGATATAAGCATTGGATAATCAGGAATGTCAATGTATGCTACTTGGTCTCCTAATTCTTCTTTTAATAATTGAAGTGATCGATCATGAGATATACAGGTCAAGGTATGATTTTCTTCAAGTAATTTTCGAATAATTGGCAACGATCTGCTTGCATGTCCAAGTCCCCAAGAACACATACTATATACAATTTCCATAAACTTACGTGTAATTTTCGTTCCTGCATATATAGCTACCGAGATTTACCAATCCTTTTTTTAATTAAAAGAGGATATCAGATTTAGATAAAATGACGACATTTAATGATAAACTTTTACATATTTCACACAAAAACAACAGTTTACTCTGTGTTGGTCTAGATATTGATACACAGAAAATCCCATCTTATGTAATAGATCAATCAAATAATCCTTATGTTGAATTTAATAGAGCAATAATTAAACATACAAAAGATTTGGTCTGTGCTTATAAATTAAATCTAGCTTTTTATGAAGCGTTAGGAGAAACAGGGGGGGTGGTTTTACGAAGTACTCTTGCGGCTATCCCGAAAGATATGGTTATTATTCTTGATGGGAAAAGAAATGATATTGGAAATACTGCAAAAAAATATGCAATATCTCTTTATGATGTTCTTGGGGCTGATGCAGTTACCATTAATCCTTATTTAGGTTCAGATGGTATTATTCCTTTTATTTCATATAAAAATAAGTGTAGCTTTATTCTCTGTAGAACCTCTAATCCCTCTGCTATTGAATTCCAAGATTTACTGTTTCAAAAAAAACCTTTGTATGAACATGTTGCAATGAAGACTAATGAATGGAATAAAATAGGGAAATGTGGTGTTGTTGTTGGAGCAACGTATCCTAAAGAATTGCAAGTTATCCGTAAGATTGTTAAAGATGAAACTCCGTTTTTGATTCCAGGTATTGGAAAGCAAGGAGGGGATTTAGAAAAAACAGTAATGTATGGTACAAATAGCGATGGAGAATTAGCAATAATTAATTCTTCTCGGGAAATCATCTATGCAGGAAGCGATGAAAACTATGTGGATGATATCAGAAACGCTGCCGAAAAATTACGAGATGCTATTAATTTGTATCGGAGAAAGAACTAGTTATTTCAAAAAAATGTTTTTTAACTATGAAGACATATTCCTTTTTACCTTGATTCGAAGAGCTTTATGATGAGATGATTAAAGCAGCAAGATCAAGGGTACAAAAATTGATGGCACTAGAGTCCCTCTTTGATCTATCAGACGTAATGTCAAGAAATGATAAGAGGACAACCATGACATCAAAAAAATGTCGCAAAATAAGAAATAGTGTTATTCACCTGCTGCTTATCTGTGAATAATATTATGGAAAACACCCAACAATACTTCTTATAACTTGTTGGGTGACAGCGACACCTTCCTTTTTATCAAATTTCTAATAAAAATAAAAATTAATTTTAACATAAAGATAAAATATTTATAGGGGATTCTTATAAATCTATAGTAAATAGATTATTAGGGGGTCAAAGAACTATGCGTTATTTGCCATTAATTGTTGTAAGTCTATTGCTTTTCAGCAGCATTGCAGCAATTGGAATTAGTAAAGAGGCTGATAAGAAAGACTATCTTTTATTAAACACTGTTTGTAATGAATTGGAGTTTGATTATAGAATTATTGAAGAACAAGAGTATATTGTGTTAAATGGAGGAACATCATTTGGCACACTTTATCGCGCTGGAGAGCCGTTAATACCAAAAAAAGTTCAGACAATTGAATTGCCTTTTGGTACTAAAATAGTTGATATCTCTTGTGATATTGCTGATATTGAACATATTTCATTAAATGAAAAGTTACTACCTGCACCTAAACCTCTTATTCAGGGTGTATCAAATGAACTTGTCTATGAAATGAATACAGAAATATATGAATCAACTGAATTGTTTCCATCCAACTGGTATTCCATATCTACTGGAGGGGGACTGAATAAAGATCATGTTCAAACAACATTTGTTGTTGTTGAAAGTTATCCCGTACGATACAATCCCGTTAACGATTTATTAACTATTGCAAATGATATGAAAATCACCATATCTATTGAAAAACCAGAAGAACCCTTACTTACAAATGTGGATGAATTTGATATGGTTATCATAACTCCTGAATCATTTTCTTCGGATCTTCAATCTCTGATTAATCATAAAAATAATCATGGAGTTAAAACATATTTGAAGACAACAGAAGAAATTTATGCTCAATATGATGGTTTTGATAAACCTGAGCAAATCAAATATTTCATTCTCGATGCAAAAGAGACCCAAGGAATCACTTATGTGATGCTAGTTGGTGGGTTAAAATCGATAATCACTGCAACTCCACGAGATGATAAAAATCAGGGAAGTAAAGATTGGCTTGTACCAGTTCGATACACAAATAATAAAGAAATGGGTGCTACCCATGATCCAGGATTTATCAGTGATCTTTATTACGCAGATTTATATGATGCAGAAGGGAATTTCTCAAGTTGGGATGCGGATAGCAATGGGGAAAGTGATGGCATCTATGCCCGATGGTCTATGTTTGCAGGGGGAAAGGATGTCCTAGATTTATATCCTGATGTTTACGTTGGAAGACTTGCTTGTCGAAACAACTTTGAAGTTCAATTTATGGTAGATAAAATAATCACTTATGAGACAGAAACAAAAGGCTCATCATGGTATAATACGGTTATAGGAATTGGCGGTGATTCACATGATGATGGTTCAACAAATTATATGGAAGGTGAAGAAGTCTGTGATTATATCTTTGATACCTATATGAGTGATTTTTCACCAATAAAACTCTATGCCTCAAATAAAGATTCCAATCCTACGTTTGTTCCAAAGGATGAATATATTATTCGTGAATTATCCGATGGGGCTGGTTTTTTATTGTTTGACGGTCATGGATCACCCGGATCATGGAATACACATTGGTCTGGGGAATTCAATTGGGATGACACACCAGGCGGTATTAGTTGTTATGATTTCTTTAAATTTGATAATAATGGAAAATACCCAATATGTGTTGTTGGTGGTTGTCATAATAGCCAATTCAATGTTTCTTTATTGTTTACTGCACTCAATAAACCATACTCATGGGCACATGGAGTTCCCTATGCAGAATGTTTTGGATGGCATATAACTCGTAAAAAAGATGGTGGAGCAATCGCTAGCTTTGGAAATACAGGTCTTGGGTATGGAACAGTTGGAGATCATGGGGATCTTGATGGTGATGGGGTAAACAACCCTGATACTGTAGAAGCACTTGGTGGATATCAAGAAGTGATGTTTTTCAAATCATATGATGAAGGTCTTGATATTTTAGGTGATGTATGGGGTGAATCATTACGAAAATATATGATTCCTTTCCCAGGAATGGAAGATCAAACAGATTGTAAAACAGTGACCCAGTGGCCAATTCTTGGTGACCCAAGTTTAAAAATCGGTGGATATTAAATCCATCCCTATTTTTCTTTTTTTAATATAATTTCGATCTTAGATTAATATACATAATATCGATATAATTTGTTGTTTTTTGTCCTATATGGTCATATGCAATAATGGTTATTCGATGTGGTCCACAAGACCATTTATTACAATACCATTTGAATGGAGGGGCCGTATCGGTGTATTCTAATATATTATCAAAATAAAATTCAACCCGTTCTATTGGAAATATTTCATCATGATTATTTATTGCATGTACTGAGAATTCATTGAAAATTAGGGAGGTTAATTGTGATGTACAACCAATTTTCATACCATGATTATAAATTGATTCTCGTTTTGGTGTTTCAATTGAAATTTGAGGGTATATGTCAGTTGCATCTGCAAGATAGGCAAGCGTTCCAATGATACATTTCGTCGTTTTTACTAAATAACTGAAATTAACATTATCAAGACCGTCTTGTTCGGTATGCATATTGGGATCCCCTTCACCTTGCCAACAGGCAACCGTCTCCCAACCATATGTTGCAAAAGGAAAATAATCACTATGACCGGTTCCATCTCGATTAATAGTATACTGATTAAATGTTGTTTGAAGATTCAATGAAAAGTTAATTGATTGAAATATATCCATAACCCAAAAAGCATCTTCAGTAATGGAGAATCCCATATTCCTTCCTCCTTCTTTTGTTGTAGCACGACCAATCATATCTGCATTAAACATAAATAGGATATTGTTATTATTTTGATATGCCTCTTTTGCATAAGCCCCACTTCCTTTAAGTCCGATTTCTTCTCCTGAAAATGTTACAAATTTCAATGTATGATTAAATGAATATTTACTTAAGATATAGGCTGCGGCAAGAACCGCGGCTGTACCGGATCCATCATCATTTGCTCCTGGTGTTTGTTGAACAGTATCATAATGTGCTCCAAATAAGATGATATGATTAGTTTGTGTTCCAGGGTGAGTTGCTTCAACATTTTGGCTTGAGAAGAATTTTGGATGATATCTATTACCAAAGGAACTCCATTCTTGATATCTTGTTTGAAGTCCATTATTTTCGAATTGTTGATGGATATATGCTGCTGTCATTTCACATCCCGTCGTTCCAGTATATCTGGGACTAAAAGAAACAAGATTTATTAAAAAATCCTCTAAAATTTCTTCATTAACCTCATTAAGTATGGTTTGTATTTTATTAGTAATGGGGTATGAATTTGCTATTTGTACAATGGGTTGATTCTTTTGTTTTTCCCATTCTGCATTTGAAGCAATAGACATACTTGAATTAATGATCAAGAACATGATGAGAATAATAAAGCTGCTTCTGAATTTTTTTTTCATATATTAATATAAATAATTGCGCTTTTATGTTATATATCTTTTTGATTGAATTAAAAATGATTTCTTTATATAATTAGATTAAATGCAATTGATACTTACCATTTCTCATAATGTAATCGATTCTTATCAAATCGAAGTTCTTCAGATTTCTTTTCTGCAGGTTTCCCAATGGAAATCAAGGAAAATGGAATGATGTTATCAGGTATTTTAAGAAGTTTTCGTAGGCCATCAATTCGTATTTTTCTGGGGTATACTCCCAACCAAACAGCACCATATCCTTGACTATGAATCGCTAGTAGAATATTTTGGGTTGCCGCTGCACAATCTTGAATGGCCATTTCATCATGTTTTACAAGAGATTGATCTAAACAAATTAAAATAGCTGTTGATGCTTCTTTTAACATCTGTCCATGGTTATGAAATTTTGGTATTTCCTTTAATGTTTCTGATTCATTGATTATAAGAAAGTGCCAAGGCTGTTCATTACCTGCTGATGGTGCATGCATACCACATGTAACCCATGTTTCAATAATGTCTCTTGGAATTGACACTTGAGAATATTTTCTAATGCTTCTTCTAGATAAAATCGCTTCAATCGTATCCATTCTAACCACTTCATTTCTTATTTGTTTTCAATTTTTATAATAAAAAATCCCTTTAAAGTTTCGTTATTTATTATACAAATTGATATGCTTTTTCATATAATAACCATAATATATTCAACCAAGGTTCCATATCATATGGAATAATGATGGGATATTGATTTATAAAAAAGATAATGCCAATTTTTTCTTTTGGATTATAATTAATATAGGTGGCAACACCCGGTCCAGTCCCAGGATGCCAAATAAGGCGCGTATGGTTTCTTTTCATCACTCTCCATCCTAACCCATACTCAAACCATTGAGAATGATTCGTATTGGGGAATTGAATGGTCTGTATAAGCTCAATAGTCTCTTCTAGTAAAATTCGACTTCCATTGAAAACACCACCATTCATATACGCAATTAGGAAATGAGACAGGTCTTTTACTGAAGTTCTAACTCCACCAACTCCATAGTTTGTAAATTCATAATTAGGTAATGGTATATATGAAAGTAAAAACCATATATATGGTGTTGATACCACATCTTCTTCATAGTTCATAAGTTGATAACTTGTATTCTTCATTTCTAATTGCTCGAAAATATGGTTTGTGCAATATTCATCAAAGGATTGATTTGATATCAATTCAACAAGATATTCAAGGATAAAAAAACCAATATTTGAATATTCGAGTTGTTCTCCAGGTTTAGCATCAATCCAGATGCGCGGATTGTAAAATGCTCCTGAAGGATTCAATATTTCTTCATAGCGTTCTTTTGATGAGCCACTAAGAGAAAACAATAGATAAATAAATGGTTCTGACTTCCAGTCTCCATACGCAAGACTTGAATGATGGGATAAAAGCATTCGAAAGGTAATTTTATTTTCGGGGTACTTTGGATTTCGCAAAGAAAATGGTAAGAAATTAGATACATCTTCATCTAAATCAAATAAACCTTCTTCCCATAGTTGCATTATTGCTGTAGCAGTAATTGTTTTTGATATGGATGCTCCAAGATAAATGGTATTCTCTGTGGCTTTAATTCCTCTGTAAATATTTGAATATCCATAACCTTTTTGCCATACAACACTATCATTAATAACAATACATCCAGAAAGACCTGGAATATGACCTTGGTTCATATAATAGGAAACATTTTCATCAAATGAATCACTGATATTACTTCTATTATCTATGTTAATGTCAAGTTGTGGATTTGATTCAAGGTTTATGCCGATAGTCGTTGGAATTGAAATAAGAAGAAGTAATACGATGATAAGTCCTTTTATTTTATATTTTCTATTCAATATGTTCCCCTATGATTAGCAATATTTTTTACTAGATATTATATATAATTATAACTAATGTTATTAAAGTTTCTTTCCAACTCATTACCAATCGCAATCTTTAAGTTGAAAATTAAATATTCATTAGTGAATAAATTATAATATTCTATTAAAAGAAATAGAAAACAAAATAACAGTATGTTACTATTACTGAAAATAACTGGATTTTAAATCGGGATATGATTCAAAATGTATTTATTTTTTGATACTGAAACTACTGGATTGCCCTTAAGATATAATGCCCCACTTGAACGACTTAATAACTGGCCTAGATTAGTTCAAATTGCATGGCTTATGTATGATAAAAATGAGGAATGCTTATTTGAAAAAGATTATATCATTAAACCAAATGGATTTTTAATACCGGATTGTGCAGCAAACATACATGGAATAACAACTGAAAAAGCATTACTTGAAGGGACCGATCTAGTACCTGTTTTAAATGAATTTTCATTAGATATAGAAAATGCAGATGAGATTATTGCACATAATATTGATTTTGATGAAAAAATTATTGGAGCAGAATTTATAAGAAATCACATTACCCATGAGCTATTCAACACAAAAAGAATTTGCACAATGAAATCATCAACAGATTATTGCAAGATTCCAAATAATTATGGAAAGTATAAATGGCCAAATCTTAAAGAATTGCATAAAAAATTGTTTCAATGTGAATTTTCAAATGCCCATGATGCATTAGAAGATGTAAGAGCATGTGCAAAATCATTTTTTGAATTAAAAAGATTGAAAATAATTTAAATGATACATAAAAAGGAAAAGTTGGGTGAGATTATAAGGGTTAACCCTCTCATCCCATTAAATAGATAAGTAATTCGTTTATGCTTATGGCTGAAGTAATGCTTTTTTCCTGTCATTTAATGCTGTTCGTATGCTTAAAACGAAGAATTCTCCTATTGCTATTATTAAGAGGATGATATATCCATAATTTGATTGGAAAAATTCATTTACATTTATTTGAAATGTATTACTCTCTGAATATAATTCACCGTCATAAGCTTGAACACTTATGGTGTATTTTCCAGGTTCAGTCCATATTTTGTTTATACCTGTTGTTGATGCATTTTCAATGAACTCGGTAGACATCTTTATTCCATCACCCCAATCAACGAAAAATTGTATTGGATCATTATCCATATCACTAGATTCAATGATAAAAGTATAATTCGTATTGACATTGAGGTCTATTGGACCTTTAATAATTGGTTTGGATGGTTTACTATTTAATTTTTCAATAATAAGATTGATGGCTGTCGAATTCGTAGCACCTTCATTGTCAACAACGGTCAATGTTACGGTATATACTCCTTCTGTATCAAAAACCTGATTGATTTTATCTCCAGTTGCTGTTATATTATTTCCAAAATTCCATAACCATTCAGTTATATATCCATCTTGATCTATCCCATTGGAACCATCAAATAATATGTTTTCATTTACGAATTTTATAGAATTATTTTCAATATTAATAATTGCAATTGGTGCTATGTTCTCCTTAATAATTTCATCGTTGTTGGAAGGACTACTTGTTTTTATATTGTTTGAACTTTGACTATTTCCACTAGTTGATGGACTACTTGTACTAGTATGATCATCAGCATCATTACCTGTTTCATTTGTTCCCTCAGGTGAGGATGAAGTATTATCGTTTGGGTTTTCTGTGGTATTGGTTTCTGGGTTTTGTGTGGTGTTGTTTGTTGTGTTGTTGTTTGGGTTGGTGCTTGTATTGTTGTTTGGTGTTTCGGTGGTGTTATTGTTTGGGTTTTCTGTGGTATTGGTTTCCGGGTTTTCTGTAGTGTTGTTTGTTGTGTTGTTGTTTGGGTTAGTGCTTGTATTATCATCAGGTACCTCAGAGGTATTATCATCAGGAACCTCTGAAGTGTTATCATTTTCTTGATCATCACAATCATTACACCCACAATCTTCTATTATAAATTTACAAAATCCAACACCAGGATGACGTGAATGCTGATAGGCAACTAATTTTAATGTATCCCCTTGTGGTTCAAAGGATAGCATCATACTTTCTCCGCCATTCAATTTGAATGATCCAATTATTTCAAGAATATTATTGCGATAAAGTCGATATTGACTTTCATATTTCATATCCCTGCCAGTATTCATAATGATAAAATATGCTGTATTGTCTTCACAGTAACCATCAATTTTTATACTTGATTTATCCCAACTGCTACATCCTGAAACAATGTTAAAACAGCATAGTTCAGACATTGCTAAAACAGCAATAATCAAAAAGATTAGACAAAATCGATTGTTTTTATACCATTGATAGACCATTTCAATTCTCACCTTCAAATGTTTTCTGATATTATTGTGGTGATAGCGCGTATATAAACGTTGTATTACAGTTGTTATCGTAATTGATGAAGTTAAATGATTTAAGAAAAGAAGATAGAATTTTGCTCTATTTATACTAGATATTATTAGTCAATCATTTTTGAATAATAATCGATATGAAAAGAGATGATTATCTAAGAGTAAGAGATACAATTGGTAATTAAAATACAGTGGTTCTTACTTACAAATGTTCTAATTTATTTCTTTTTATGTTGTAATAATCTTATAATTCCTAAGAAAAAATTGGCTCTTGGTACAGTTTGCATATACTGTTTATACTCTTTACCGAATTTTTTAATCATGCTCTTATCTGCTTTTAATAAATCAATGTATGTCAGCGGTATAACCGGAATGCCCAGTAAAATCACAATCCAATGTTGAAAAAGAAGCATTCCCGCAATCGAAAAAAGGATAAATGTTACATACTGTGGATGACGAACAATAGAAAAAATGCCAGTATCAACGAGTTTTGTTGTATGGATATAACTTACTCCTTTTTTGACTCCACCTTTTCTACGAAATTCGATAATTGGCAACATGCCAAAGATAAAACCTGAAAAAATGTAAAGTCCAACACCGACATAAGCTATTATTTCGATTTGTGAAATCAAAGATACTAGATATATACCAATGATAATTTGTGATATAAACAGCAGACTTGTTAAAATGGATGGGATAAGATCTTTCCAACTATTACTTTTCTTTTTCATGTTTTTCCCTCTCCTCAAAATATCATAACAATAATAGATTAATAATTATTTCTTGCTAATTATTAGATTTATTATGTTGATAGGTTTTTCTAGACTTGATTAATTGCCCTCTGTGTTACGATGATATTATAACCATTATATTATTGATTAAATTAGTTTTTTTTTGATTTGTTTGTAGTATTGGAATAGTTACTTATTTTCAAATCATCTATTTTTTAATAGTTTTTTAGAAATGCATGTTAACGATAATTATATTTATATAATGTTAATAAGATAAAAACATTTTAATAGGGGTTTTTTTATTCATGGAAATCCATGCCTCTAGATAAAAAAACATCTAATATGAAAACTTATTTTGTTTTTTTATTTTTATTCATATTCTGCTTTTCCATCTTCTTTTCAGTAATAAGTGCAGCTCAAGAAGAAACAAGTACTGATATTCACTCAGTAGTTGAAGTTCAAAAATACAATAGATCCATTCATATCATGGCTATGCTTCTTGCTGGATTTGGTTTTCTTATGACATTTGTAAGAGGGTATGGAAAATCTGCCTTGACAGCAACTTTTCTCATGGTCAGTATCTCGATACCAGTATATATTTTAATTAATGATGCAGGTATCATGGGAGGATCTTCAGTTGTTATAGATCGATTGATTCTTTCTGAATTTGCAGCAGCAGGTTTATTAATAGCTGCTGGAGCAGCACTTGGCAGGTTAAAAATGTCACAGTATTTGCTCCTTGGCTTATTTTTTATTCCATGTTATATGATTAATGAATGGATTTTACTAGAGAATGGTTTGAATCTTATTCCAATTGAGACGTTTATAGATACCGGAGGATCAATTGTTATTCATGCATTTGGAGCCTTATTTGGGTTGGGAGTTGTTATTGCAATTATGCGACATAAAGATCAAGATATACCAATCCAAGCAGATTATACAAGTGATCGCTTTTCAATGATTGGTAGTATGATCTTATGGATATTTTGGCCGAGTTTTTGTGCTGCATTAGTACCAACAAATCAAATACCACAAACAATAGTAAATGTCATCTTGGCATTATGTGGATCAACTCTTGCAACCTATGCGGCATCAGTATCAATTAGAGGTAAAATACAAATTGCAGACATAGCCAATGCATCATTAGCAGGAGGCGTTGCTATAGGATCAGTATGTTTATTTGCATCTCCGACCGCTGCATTTCTCATTGGTATCATTGCAGGATTAATATCCACCATCGGATTTTCTATGATACAAGAAAAATTACAAAAGAAACTGAAAATGATTGATACCTGTGGCGTATTAAACCTACATGGACTACCTGGATTATTTGGAGGTTTTTCTGCAATTTTTATCGTTGCTGGAATTAATATACAAATTCAAATTACTGGCATTGTTATTACCATGATTATCGGTATTGGATCTGGGTTGATTACAGGTAAGATACTAAAATTATCGGGAAAAAAGAAAAAACTCTATGCAGATGAAGAAGAATTTAGCGAATAATATGCATCATCTTCATTTTAATAATTAGAAATCAATTCAACACCATTGCTTTTAATAAAACTTATGGGCTTATCCGGATTTGAACCGGAGACCTCCGCCGTGTGAAGGCGACGTCATAACCACTAGACCATAAGCCCCTGAATTATCCTTTGAATAAGCATTATGGTTATTAGTTTTCCCCTTGAACAAAACAGAATATTCCTGTAGCTTGATGTCAATAACAACACTTAGCAAAAGATTATGTTTTTTTATTAAATCCTTATCAATTCTTCTATTATTTTTTATTTTTCTCATGAGGATAATTAATGCATAAAATCAAGATCGTATTTGCTACTGATTAGACTTATAGATATACAAAGGAAATAAGTCGTTATACTTTTGATTGCATAACGTTCATAAATGACATGATAGTAATGAATTTACATATCCAAATTGTATCTAAGAACAAGTACATTCTTAGTAATCTACAAGGATGATGTTGCAACTGCTTTTGCTTAGTTGCTTCCAAACGTTACAAATGTGAACTCATACATGGTTGGTAGATCTCTCCATAAGTTGCCACCATCTCGGGTGAACCAGAATGCACCGTCATCATACTGATTGCCAAATGCATATCCCCATTCATAGCCAAAGCTGGTTGATACTCCAGATGGAGCAGGTGGACATACTATGAAATACTCAGTATCGGGGATCACTAATTCATCCGCAAAGTCAAGAGTGATCCATTGCCACGATGAAGTTATTTCTTCGGGTAAAAAGGTAAGGGTATCAAGTAATGTTCCCTCTGGATGATCGATCCGTAGTTCCACGATAAGGTTAAATTCAGGTGTCCCAAACTTTCTGAGATATATTTCGGCACTTGTCATTGTCGTTAGAGTTGGCATGAAGTTTTGGGCTGCTCCCCAATCCCCATCCCATGTATGACGTATTGGAAATCCTCTATCAAATATACTTTGATTAATATCTTCAATGGGATTTCCCTCATTCATGACATTAAGATTCACACCAAATACGCCGGATCCCGCATCTGAATTAATCGAGATATTGTAATGATAGGATCCTTGTATCAGATTTGTTGTATTAACAGTCACTAAAATACTATCCTGCTCACCAGTTGAATTCCCTTCTAAAGGAGCTACTTCCAACCAATCACAGGTTTCTATGAGGGTATAGTTGATCATCCCAACACCACTATTCCAAATTGCAAATGTTGTAGAATCTGTTTCATTTGTATATAGTGATCCAAAATCATGTGATGTTGGGTTAAATGCTAACGAGGGACCTTGTGGGATACAATCAAAAATTGAAACGGAAAAAGCATCAACTGCGGCTTCCACAACTGATGGGTCGTTTAAATCTGAGGCTTCAAATCGAACTTTCATTTGATTGGTTTGTGTTACATAATCTCCAATCATAAACCTATGTTCAATCCAACCATTTTGTGATTGAGGACCAATTGTTTGAGCAAGAATCCAGTTCGATCCATCATCATTTGAGATATATACATTAAATAAATCATTGTTAGGATCAGAACCATAGTTATTTGTGTACCATAAAGCGTACGATATTTCTGCATCTAGGCCAGTAGATATATCTAATGTGGGAGAGATTAACCAGGTGATTCCTCCATCTACATCCGAGTTATCATCCGTATTATCTGTTAAATAACAGTATCCTGATCCATCGTAATCAGAAACAGGATCACCACGATCCCCTCCTCCAATAGGGATTCCCCTATCCCATGCGCCATCTGTTAAATCATCATCGTTAACCACAGTCCATCCAAGATCATTTTCAAAATTATCTGAAAAAATTTCGGTAAAGGAGCCAACCAGACAGGTATATACCTCTTCTGGTGCATTAGAAGGATTATACATGGTTCCCATGATGTCTGCACCTGCGCTAAAATAAAATTCAGGAGTATCACCACAGCTTGCTGGTGGTAAAATTGCTTGATATAATGAATCCTCAAGATGAATCAAGGAAGTATCTTGGTATGATCCAGCATTAAAGCGAAAATGCATTTTTGCCGAGCCAGGCATGATAGTGTCTGCTAATTCATTTATTTTAACCATTATTGTTGTTTCTTCTCCTGGCAATATAGAAGTAGGTAGACCATTTGGAAAATCAAAAGAAAGAGAGGGTGAAACAAGACCTTTGATACAAAAATTGGAGGTATCTTCAAAAGTATACAAGTCATTCCATGCAGAGTCTTCATAGTAATAACTCTGCCCGGGTTCTGATGATGATTCAACAATAGTACGATACTTTTCACCTAGAAGTACTGGAACATCTGATGTTCGATCATAGGCATGTCCACCATCAGAAAGGTAGAGGTAGATATAGAAGAAATCCCCCTCAGATAGAGGTACTGCTGAAGGTAACTCAATAGTATGAAATCCGCGGTATTCTATAGTACCCGTTGTTGAGATGAGTTCATCTCCTAACATATTATCTTCAAATGAATCGTAGATTACTATGGTATAGGATACATCATGAACTGATGTATAGAAGCTCACTGCATTTAGTAATTCATTATCTGATGCTTGAAATGCATTGAATGCTTCATTACAATCTGTTTTTGTATCTCTCCATCCATGGTAATCATGATAATAGATGTTTGTATATGGCAGTAACACTACGTCTTGGAAGGAGACTGCTCCCATTTCAGGATGTTTACAACAATGTTTATCATAATAGGAAATCCAAAAACATCCATTTAATCCCCAACTTGAATCCCAACTATTTTTACAAAGCCATGCGCCAGGTTCAGAAGCTTGTGTCACTAATGAATCATCCCATCCGATTATTGCAACTGCATGATTTGGATCTAACGAACTTGTTGATGGTTGGTAATGGATATAATTTGCATTAATGAAACTAGAATCATAACATAAACAAGTCCCCATCACACCATGGGTCATAATCATTTCTTTTATCGTGTCTATTCCATTGAGTTCATCATCCATTGTAAACCATTCAATCTCTTGAGGATAATAATAATGATAATTTGGATTAAAACGTAATGGAGGAGTGTCATACGATTGTCCATCACTATCACGAACCGCTCCCTCCAAACGAGTAAGATATGCAGATCCTACAAGATAATCTCCACCTTGATGAACGGTTAACCCACTGCCTGATGGGGGATCGATATCATCGTTGTTATGTTGATTAAAACCATTCCACCAGTCCAAATGATATTCTGCAAGATTTGGTTCACCCGTTTCTCCTGCATTAGTCCAATTATTTGTTATTAAGAGATTTCCCTCCATGGACGCCATAATACCATGTGTCCAGCATGTTCCTCCTTGTTGGTTTTTTATTGAACTAACATAGTTTTCTCCATTGACGTCTCGTAAATCATAAGTGCTTGGTGGGTCAAAAGGTTGATTTTCTGGTTCTGTTTCATTTTCAGCTGATATGCTAATTGAGAGAAGCATTAACATGCTTACAAAAATTACAATAATAGATGTTATTTTTTTAATTTTCAATTATATTCCCCCATTATTTACATATTAGATATTTTTCTTATATCATTATTCTAGCAATATAACAAGGAAATAAGCATATTAAAATATTTGGTTTAATACTTTTTTTTCCATATTTGTTTAAAAAACAATATGTGAAAAATCTGTTTGCAATATAAACAAATTTCTTACATGAAAATCTAAAATGGAAATACACCTGTAAAAAGGAGGCTCTTCTGCAATTCGATAATAAATACATATTTCTTAAATTATGTTTAATTTTTTGACTGGTTGCTCCAATTTATTTTACGTTTTAATTGATATTTTATAAGAAGAAAGATTTATTTATATACAATTTGTTAGTATTATTGTTTAATTCAAATATTGAGGTATCTTTCATATGAGTTCATTTAAATTTATTAAAGCAAAAAAAAGAAAGACCCTTTTAACATCTAAAGAGCATCAAAAATCAATTGATTTTAATAAGAAAGATCCGAAAACAAAAGTAGAATATCATGAAACCTTATATTCGGACCAAATGGAGAGTTCATCTCGATTGTCACAACCTCTTTTTTTAAGAGATGTACCCGGTATTGAAAAAACAGTTGATACAATTGACAGATCTACTAAATCATCGGTTAATAGTGATATTGATAATAAGGTGGATATGATTTTGTCAAAGAAACCTGTTGTCACAAAACAGAGAAAACCGTCAAATGTAATTTATGTAGTCAGCAAACCGCAACCTGGTCAAGTAAAAGGCGATTGGGCTGTAAGAAGTCATGGGAAAATTTTTAGTCATCATAGAACAAAACAAGCCGCTATTCAAAAAGCCAGGGAAATTGCAAAAAAAAGAGAAGCCACTGTTATGGTTCAAAATACTGATGGCACATTTAGCGAAGGATTTAAACCACGGAAATAATAAGATAGAAATGCATTGTTACTAGGGGTTATTTCATTATGATATCCGTTCTTCGCATTGGTCATCGTATCGATCGTGACAAGCGTATTACTACTCATGTTGCCCTTGTTGCTCGTGCTTTTGGTGCTAATGAAATTCTTATTGACACAAAAGATGAGAGAATTGAGGATAATCTCCGATCTGTCTGTGAACGATTTGGTGGTGTCATCAACATTAAATCGGGTATTAAAGCACGATCATATGTTAAAAAATGGAACGGGATTATTGTTCATTTAACCATGTATGGAGAAACACTTGACAAGATCGTTCCTTGTATTGATAAGGCAAAGGATCTTTTAATCGTTGTTGGTGCGGAAAAGGTACCTGCTGAATATTATGAACTAGCTGATTATAACATATCAATTGGAAATCAGCCTCATTCAGAAGTTGCGGCTCTTGCTCTTTTTCTTGATCGTTATACCAATGGAGGTTGGCAACAATTACAATTTAATGGTAAGATGAAAATAATACCCTCAAAGAAGGGTAAAGATGTGCAGTCTGAAGAGAAAGAATGATGTGAACACATGAATGCCATACCAACAGAAGAAGAATGTTTTAATCTCTTACATGAAGTAGGGTGTGATGAGAAGGTCATCCGTCATAGTAAAGCAGTATATGATGTTGCTGTAAAAATCGCTCAGAAAATTGATGTTGATATGACCCTTGTCAAAGCAGGTGCATTGCTTCATGATATCGGCCGATCCAAAACAAATGGAATCCGTCATGCCATTGAAGGAGCAAAAATTGCAAAAAAATTCGGTCTTGCTCCCTCATTGATTTCCATTATTGAATGCCATTTAGGAGCAGGTTTATCAAAAGATATTGCATCCTCTCTAGGACTACCCCGTAAGGATTATATACCAATCACATTAGAAGAAAAAATTGTGTGTCATGCTGATAATTTAATTGATGATTGGTCACGTCAACCAATTGAAAAAGAAGTTGAACGAGCTCTTTCTGAAGGCAATAAACACTATGCATTACAATTAATCAAATTACATAAAGAATTAAGTGATCTATGTGGGATGGATTTGAATAATATCTAATCTCATTAAACCAGAAAAAGATATATACCCTATCCTAAATGTCTGCTTACTACAAGAAGAACAATTTTCATAAGCAGGGGTAGCCAAGCCTGGTCAACGGCGCAAGGTTGAGGGCCTTGTCCTGTAGAGGTCCGCGAGTTCAAATCTCGTCCCCTGCACTTTTTTGTATTTTTATCAGCAGAAAAATGATTTCTCTCTAAAAAATATCCTTTGCTCCTTTTTCCCTATCAAGAACCTTTTTATAAATAGAAAGTTATCTTTATGGGTGTATTCTAAACATTTGATAAAATATGAGCGAAGTTTCATGGATAAAATATTAAAAATTGCTGCTATTGAAACATTTTATGGTGGGTCACATCGGGTTTTTATTGATGGTTTGATACAACACTCTCGCCACAAGATTTCCCTTTTTACTCTTCCTAATCAACGCTGGCGCTATCGGATAAAGGAGAGTGCTTCAGAAATTATTCAGAATGTAGATACTCTTGGAGAATTTGACCTTATCTTTGCAACAAGTCTCTGCAATGTATCTGAGCTGAAGGCTCTTGTAAGCCCAACCTGCCCGCCCGTTGTGTTATATGTTCATGAAAATCAGCATACATACCCCCGAAGTACTAAGCAGAAAAGAGATTTCCAGGTTGAGTGGATCGATTTTATGAATTCGGTCACAGCCGATTGTGTGCTATATAATTCTGACTTCCATCGCAATGGCTATCACCAAGCACTCAGAACATTTATCCAGGAAATCCCCCACACAACACTGTCACCCGAATACTGGATAAAACGTGCCCAGAAACGGTCTATCACCCTTTACCCTGGAACAGATACTCCCAATAACCTTACTAAACACTCTTCTGTAAACAATGTGCCACGGATACTATGGAACCATCGCTGGGAATACGATAAACAGCCAACCCTTTTTTTAAATACCCTTCTTCAATGTATGGATGCCGGATATGATTTTGAAGTAATCCTGTTAGGCGAATCCCCTTCTGAGCCGTCAAAGAAATACAAAATGCTTATCGATCAACTCTCAGAACGCATTTATCATAGCGGTTATGTTGAGTCCCGGAAGGATTATTTTTCTCTTCTTTCTTCTGCGGATATAGTTGTCAGTACCGCTATTCAGGAAAATTTTGGACTTTCAATCGTTGAGGCTATTCAGTGCGGTTGTTTCCCTCTACTTCCGAATCGTCTTTCCTATCCTGAACTTATTCCAGAAGAGTATCACCTCAGTGTGTTGTATAATACTGATGATGAACTTTTTAGTCATTTGGCGACAATAATTGAAAAAAAGCTCTATACACAAAAAACGATAAGCCAGAAGTTTATGGTGCACCGTTGGGAAAATCGTATAGATGATTATGATAACCTTTTTAATACCTTGTTGATGACAACATGATTTATTTAAGGAATATTTTTCAACAATCTTACATGATTAATTTTAAATAAAATATTTAAACCCCCGGATTGTAAATACCGGTATAAATGGGTATGATGTCCTTTTCCCAAGTCATAATTTACCGATAAAAACGAGTTCAAATCTTTCCCTCTGCATTATTTTAATTACTCAATGGGAGAAAAATTCCTTTTGAAATAAATGCCCATCGTATTTCTAATGATGGTGATAAAGCAGATTTTATTTTTTTTAGAGAGTTGTATTACCAGAAATTAATACCCCGGAATCGTATTGCCATAATGATTCCAATTAAGATAATAATAAGACCGAAGATGCGCTGCATCCATTTTCCAGCTTTAACATATTTATTTCCTAAGCTTCCTCTAATACTTCTGGTAACCGCACAGAGTGGTATTATTGGTATACCATGGCCAAGACCAAATACAAACAGCATTAATCCACCAAGTAGTATAGGTATCTTCTGAGAAAGCATCAGGATAAACACGGGCATCATTAGTGAAATGGCACAAGGGGCCCAACCAATTGAAAATAATATTCCAAGGAAGAAAGCACCCAAATAAATTGATTTCTTACTAAGATTGAAAAACAGTTTTTGTCCTTTCTCAACCATTTTTTTATCATTGCTATCTGATCCTTTTTTAATGAATTCCTTTAATGGTTTGAACACATTGATACCAAGAATCAATAAAATAATACCAGAAATCAAATAGAATAAGGCAGAAACTTCAATAAAAATACTTACTGAGGATATGATTAAACCGAAAATAAAAAACACAAAAGCCATACCTAATGTGAACATAATACCAATCCAAAGTCCTTGAAGAGAGATTTTTCTTATCTTCTTATCTTCCTCCTCATTTTTTTTTGAATAGTGCCAACATATGATATCATAGCGACCAGAAGAGCAATTGAACAAGGGGATAAGGCTGTAAGAATTCCAAGACCAAAAATTCCAACAAAGGTGATACCATCACTAAATTCATCATCGGTTAGAACATTTTCCCAGCTTCCATCCAAGATAGCTTGAACATCTCCTTCAAGAGATACAGAGGTTTGAATGTCATCGATTTTACCTTTACCCAAGCAATATACATGATACACACCAACAATGCTTTGATTCTGGTCAATCAAAATAATCGTTGGATTGGAAAATGCTCCTTGCACTGTCCAGTACTCCTGATAAAGACCTGCAATAGGATATGGATTGAAATCCTCTACCCATCTCCAGTTGACATTGATGCCATAATCTCGCCTAGCAATGGTCAAGCCACTATCAGAATTTAGATTCTTTCTTAGATTAATAGTCAAGATGTTGATCGTTGAAGTGTTTGAAAGGTGTTCAAGTTCTTCAAGTTGCCCAGTCATCTCATCAAGGCATTCAATACACAAGGGTGTCTCTAATCCAGTTATATGCAAGATGACAACTTCTCCTTTATAATCGCTCAAAGAGAATTCAATTCCATCTTCATCTATTGCGGTAAAATCTGGTGCAGATAGCGTGTTAGCAATAACCATTGAGGGACTTATTCCAATTAAGAGGAAAAGTCCAATTAAGATCAGCATTAAATACTTTTTAAGAATCATTAGTTCCTCTCACTATTAATGTGATAATAATAGATTGCATCCTTGATCCAATCTTCCATATATGAATCAACTACATTTCCTTCCCAGCTATGCCACCCGATTTTTATTTCTCCATTCTGCTCTATGTAGGTAAATAGCCCGGTTAATGCAATGTAACCTGGTGGGCCATTGGGATCATAAAGATATGAATCATATGCCATCTTTTCAATATCTCCACCAAGAGGGATGTCAAGGTCATAAAATTCAATATGTTCTTCGTACTTTCCTGCAATTTCAATAACTCTTTCAGCTTGATCGGCACATCCAACACACCCCGTTTTATGAACAACAAAGACGACGCAATGTTTTTGGAGGGAATCTTGAATCCAAGAGAGATGATCAATATTTTGTCCACTATGTTCGCTACTTGATGGAAATTCAATCCAAAATTTAGTAGAATTCGTACCAACCTCATGGATTGGTGTATAATCATCAAGCCATGTTCCAGCATTTATCTCATTATTTGAGTTTTCATCATTGTTTATACATCCCGTAAGCATTAATGCCAGTATCACTAGCAAAAAAGTTAATGGTATTATTTTATTGTTCATTTATTTGCCCCCATTTCTCTTACTTTGAAGAATTTTAAAAACAGCCATCCGAATTAATTTCTCAGGAATCTCTTCAAATATTTTACCTTTATATGTAATTGTGCGACAATAGGTGTTATTTCCTGTTAAACAGGAGCATGATGAACAATAATTCTCACCTACTTCGACCCCAGATAAGATTGATTCAATCGGCTTACCATCAATTAAAATAACATTGGATTGCTTTATTTGTTCCTCAGAAAGCTTTGTTTCAATAAATGAAATATTCACATCATTTTGTTCTAATTCACTTTTCAGCTCTTCAATAACCTGGTGAAGTGTCTTCCCAGTTTCTGAGCAGCGAAGACAGGTACCTTTATTCAAATCCAAATGTTTCCATTCAATACGTAGATTTCTCATTATATTTCAACTACTTAGGACAACAATTTATGTTGCTTTTCATCAATCATTCGTTTCTCTTGATATAATCCATCTATTTTATCTAATTCCTCTGAAAATTCCGGAAACCATTCTTCAAGTATTCTCATTGCAATTTCGCCCTTTTATTTTAACATGTTTTTAATTTCATCTTCACTTGGAACATGGCCAACGATTTTTACTTCGCCATCAACAACTACTGCTGGTGTCATCATTACACCGCGATCGATGATTTCATTGAGATCCTCAACTTTGACGATTTGTGCATCCACACCGTTTTTTTCCACAATTTTTCGAACAATTCTTTCTGTTTTCTTACATTTCGGACAACCAGTCCCTAAAATCTCTATTTTCATTATATCACCTTTAACCCACGATAATTCCATAAATAAATCCAACCAATGTTGCAATGATGACGACAAATGCAAAATAGACAAGCGCTTTTTTTGCTCCCATCACCCGAGTAATAACAATCATATTTGGAAGACTTAATGATGGACCAGCAAGTAATAATGCAAGCGCGGGACCTCCACCCATAAGACCTGTGCTATACCCAAAGAGATTACCAACAATCGCCACTTCAAGCAATGTAGGCATATAGAGAATTGCACCAATTACTGAGGCAAGAAAACAAGATACTATGTCATTCCCGCCGATATATGGTGCAACAGCAATACCAACTGCATTTGTTGGATTTGAATCAGGTATGAAAAACGCTGCTGCCCCACCAATAATTCCAACGATGAATACACCAATAAGAAGAATTGGGAAAATTTTCTTAGTCAGATCCCACGTTGCGTATCCCCAGTTTTTTACTTCATCCCGGGTATAATAAAAAATGAGGATTGTCGATACAAGAATTGTTAATAGATAAACAATTGAGAGTTTTGGAACCCAGGATATATAACTACTGCTAGCGGCACCAATCACAAGAATCAATGTAAGAGCGCTAAAAAAAGTAAGCGTAATCCAAAGGGGGCGAATATTCTTCTCTTCTTCATCGGGTCCTGCAAATATATTGTCATTATTATTTTTCTCTGTTTCTTCTTTCCTAAAAATAAATGCCATGAATAATCCGATAACAATGGCCATGAATACTGCTGAAATTGCTCTGGCAAGACCTATATCATATCCAAGAACTTGAGCAGTGAGAACAATAGCTAAAATGTTTATAGCGGGTCCTGAAAATAAAAACGCTGATGCGGGGCCGATCCCCGCTCCTCGTTTATAGATTCCTGTAAACAATGGAAGAACCGTGCAGCTGCATACTGCAAGAATCGCTCCAGAAACAGAGGCAACAGAATAGGAAATATATTTTTTTGTGCCAGAACCAAAATATTTTAACACGGATTGTTTCGAAATAAAAACAGCTATTGCTCCTGCAATAAAAAATGCAGGTATCAAACAGGTCAAAACATGAGCGGATAAGTACTCTTGGAGAGCTGCTAATCCAGCATAGAAAATATCTATAGGGGTCATGAATTAACTCATCTCCCTAATATCCTGTATAATCGAATATATTTGATGATTAGCTACAGTGATCCATATATTTGTCCCTTTTTTATGTTGGGTAATTAATTTTGCATTACGGAGAACACGAAGATGTTGTGAAACATTTGGTTGTGATTTTTCCGTAACTGGGATAATTTCACAAATACATTTCTCTTTATCCTTAACTAATTCAAGTATTTTGATCCTTGTCGGATCGCTTAATGCTTTGAATACTTTTAGCTCGTCCACTAATAACTATAAGTAAATTCGAATATTTAAATATTGCCTTAATACAATCTATAAACAATTTGGTTTACATCTTTTTAACTTGATCAATTATCTCATAAATAGCATATTGAGAAACACTAATCATAATCCTTGTGCCATCTTTTCTTTCATTGATTAATCCTGCAATTTTTAAAACCTTTAAATGCTGGGAGACATTTGGTTGAGACTTACCGGTATAAGGAATAATTTCACAGATACATTTCTCTTCATCTTTTATTAATTCAAGAATTTTTAACCTTGTTGGATCACCTAAAGCCTTGAAAACTTCTATTTCGTCCATTATCTGAACATAAATTATTTTGAATGTTTAAACATTACGATGAAAACACCTATTACATTTATAGTAATTCTTTATGCGAATTTTCATATCGAGAATTTTTGTATTTTTTACTGGTAAACACCTGTTCAAATCATAACATTTAAGTAATCATAGTATCTTGATGCGATCTTATGATTTCAATTGAAATTGCAAATCTTCTTGGGTTTCTTGTATTTCTTATATGTATTATTGCGTATGGATTAAAACTCCAACTTGGAATGAAACATCCTGCAACATCAAAAAGAGGATTATTGAATATTTTTTATCAATTATGGGTTAATGCAATGGCGGATTCGAAAAACAAACTAGAGGCTATACAAACTCTAAGAAATCTTATTATGGCAGTGACGTTTCTTTCTTCAACCATGCTAATTTTACTTGGTATACTCATACAAACATCAACAGAAAGCATTGAAGATGTTGCATTCAATTTTCCTGCAATTACTTCAACAGCAATCGTTCAATATAAGCTGCTGCTACTCTATGCAGTAATTATAATATCACTGATTATGTTTTTACTTTCTCTTAGACATATGGTCCGTTTTTCAATTCTTATTGGCATCCCTGTCTTAGACATTGAAGAAATGGGTGGGAATAAGATTCAAAATGAACAGAATAAATCATGTACTTTGAATGCAAAGGCTTTACAATCAGATATTTTTTTAAAAGCGATGACGAGATTTACCATAGGAATAAGAGGGGTGTATTATGTGGTTGCAATATTGCTGTGGTTTGTTAGTGCTTATGCATTCATTGTTGCAACCATCTTTATAACATATATTCTCATTAGATACCATGATATTAAAACTCCCTGTTTAGATGAAAAAACAGTAGTGTAACAGGGTAACAAATAATAAAAGGATGTTACCAATCAACATATTCAAGGGTTGGAGTATGGGCATTATCAGGTAAAAGAACTTGATTAAATGATCCATCCGTATTGATTAAAGAAAGGCGATGATTGATACCTAGCAGTTTATTTGAATTAGATAAAATGAATTCATTGTCAATATAGAGGATTTTTTTCCCATCTTTTGAGTACACCGCTAATTGTGCAATATAATCAGAATAGGTTATTTGTTTACTATTTCCATTAAGATCAACAATATAAGCATTCCAGGGAACCAACTCATCCCAATGATTGATTAAGGTTGTTATATCTGCAATATCAAACCAGGATCGTATGCCAGCATAATGCATATAGGCAATAGCATTACTAGAAGGACTCCAACTAGGATCATGATCTGATTCCCAACCGGTAGTTGTGGTTAGTTGCTTTATATTTTCTCCATTGATATCCATGATAAAAATTTCTTCACGCGCTTCTTTTTGTGAATTTCGTGTTGATTTAAATGCTATTTTTGTTCCATCTGGTGACCATTCTGGATCATTATCCTCCCATTCTGAAAAGGTTAATCGTTTCGTATTTGACCCATCAGTATCACAGGTAAAAATATCTGCGGTAGGGGCAGGGTTACCAGCAGTATCCTGAAATGAAGCATAGACAAGAGTAGTGCCATTTGGTGCCCAGTCAGGATGACCATCAAGAACATTATTGTTGGTGATTCTTGTTTCTTTTTTGGTTTGCAAATCAAGGATATATATTTCCCAGGTCAACATATCATTTGGATCTCCTGCATGAAATGCCACTTTCGTTCCATCATATGATAATGCAGGATTATTTTCATAACGTTCATTTTGAGTAAGGCGAGTGATGGTACTGTTTTTATCAAGTAAGTATAACTCCCCAGATTCTGAGTCAGCTTTAGAAATAAATACTAGTGCTTCATTAGGTTGCTTCATCCAAAGATTGGATTCAGCAATAGCTATCCATGCCTGATATCCTAACTTTTCGACTCCATCATGGCTAATCAGGCCAGCGGTATCTCCTCCTTCTAAATCATGTAACCAGCAATATCCAAACATATGAAGATTTATGTCTTGATCAATTGTTAAACTGCTTGATAAATTAATTAAAAAATCATATTGCCCTTTCTCTCCTCCAAATGCATCAAGTGAGGACCATCCTATTTCGCTAAATCCAAATGGTTTTTCAGGAAGATAATTAGATGCTTTTTTGTAATAATCAATTGGAATATCAGAAGGACTTTGAATTGTTGCAACAGCATAAGGATAAGTTGTAAACATTAATATATCAATTTTATTTTTATTAAATAAATGAAGTACGTCTAAATCAGCTTCCCTGTTTTCACTAACTATTTCTCTTGAGAAAACACAAAAGACCTTTGTTCTTGGTTCAATATCTTTAATTGAATCGTAAATCTCTTCATATAAACTTACAAAATGCATAAAACTATTTGGTTCCGTAGGTTCAGACCCATAGATTTCATACCATCTGTTAACTTCATTTCCTAGGGAAATATATGCGGGTTTTACTTGTTGGACTACTTCTATAACCGAATTTTTATAAAGCTCTCGCCAGGATGGATTATCTAAGGTCGCATCATTTAAATCTGGGGGAGTTTTTAAAATTAAATTCCCTTGTTGGTCTTTATCTATAAATGAGAAATGAATAATTGGAAACATCCCATTTCCTCTAATTAATCCTTCTAGAAATGTTGTACCCCACCATCCCTTCAATTGATCAGCATAATCCCAAAATCCTTCTGCACCTGTTCCAGAGGACCATATAGGAACAAACTCGGTATATTGGGCGGCTTGGTTATATGCTTCTGCGATATCTTGGCTACTTGCAGAAGTGGGTAGGATGCTCATATAAAACCCTCTTTCAGGAAGAATTGGTTCATCAATTGATTCAACGCATCCTATAAAAGATATGATTAATAGATTAAAGAGTATCATTAGACTAAGTAACACCGTTTTTTTTGCTCTTCTTTTCATTTTTCATCCCTACAAATACAAATAGTATTCTAATTCAAATTAAGAAAAAGCAATCATTGCTATATAATTATTTATAATTATTAACGTATTATTACAATTGCGTTCTACGCTTTATTTTGATTGTTATCCATAATAATAATTAAATTTTTTTTGATATCATTTATGTCTTTTTTTTTGTTTGAATAAAATCATGCGTTCCCGAATTTCTCTCACCCGTTTATCGACATGATTCTCAAAGCTTTGGCCCATAATTAATCTCCCCCTTTTATGATGCTATTTGCTTTTTTTTACCTTAGTTTAAAGGCATTAATGTATTAATAAAGTTTTCGTATGTTTCATAAGTATCAAAAATTTATGATTTTAGTAATATTTTCGTATATAAAAACGTTATATTATTAAATATTTTATTATATAAAAGAAAAAATATAATATTTGATTGCTTAGCTTTATTAGTTATAAATAGAGTGCATAAAAAGTTCCAGCTGAAGCAAATAATATCAAATCATTAAACATAATAAGATTAGAACAAATCGCTGTTGTAAAATAATTAGATTCACTTGCAATAAGCGTTCTTCCTGGTGCAAACATCCAGTGAGAATTCCCAGATAAAGCATCTAAACAATAAACAAAACCATCATCTGAACCAAATATAACATACCCATTAGCAATAATGGGTGATCCATGAATTCCTGCATTACATGCTTTTTTCCAAACCAATGATCCAGTAGTTTTATTTAAGGCATAGAAAATTCCATCGTGAGATCCAAATAGGACTAAATCGTGAAAAATTACAGGCGTCGTCTCGATACCCCACCCCGTCTCAAAAGACCATAAAAGATCACCATTTGTCACATTCAATGCATATGCTTGTGAATCCCATGAGCCAAAGTACCCAACTCCTTCATTAATGAAAGGAGGTATTGTAATCTTAGCATCCGTATCAAATTGCCAGGTAATAAGACCAGTTTCAAGATGGATTCCATAAATTGTCGATCCTGAAGAAATGACCAATATTTCTTCTATTGATGAGGATAATGTTATTGAATGTTCAAATGACAATGTCCAACATTCTAATCCAGATACTATATCGTATGCGTATACAGTTCCAGATTCAGTCCCGACCACAATCACATCCTGAGAGATAAGGGGTGGTGAAATAACAGGATCAATCCTTTTTTCTCCGGTAGTAAACCAACCTAAATCAACTTTTTTTAATCCCTCTCGAGTTCCAATAAATAAATTATGATTCCAATAAACCGGTTTAACTGGATTTGTTCCAATAAACAAATCCCAAAGAATAGTTCCAGAGAGTGCATCAATTGCATATAAATAACCCGTTGAACTAGTACAATACCAGGTATTATTGACTAGTATACCTTTTGCTGAAAAATCATTATAGGTGACATTTGTTTCAGTCTGCCAGGCGATATTTGGTGAAGGAGCATAATCAATTGGTGATGCCGATACGTCATTTTCAAGGTTTTCAGATTTTCCATATATTTTAACCCATCCCACAGGAAGAATTTCTTCCCATGTAACATGAGCCTTATCAAAATTAGCCATTGATAATGTTTTTTGCTCAGGATTGCCAGTAAAAACCAATATGCCATTATTTTCAACAAGATCGGTACAAGTTATTTTACAATCTGGCGAATGTGTTGATATTGGATCAGTACTCATTATTTCTTTAACTATTTCAACATCAATTGATCCATAATATTTTGATCCAAGTTCTTCAAAAGCTATATCACGAGAGGCGGGTAGATACCATGGTGTGTGATATTGATAATTATCATAACCTAAAAAAATATGATATAAGAGTTGTTGAGATAATAATTTCCAATCCATTTTTTCCCATCGAACACCAAAATCTATAGGATTATTACTTGACCATTGAAAACCATTAAAGGTGCGTTCGATTACTGCATCCTGATACAATCCTAATTCATATCGGGCAATTTCCCCTGTTTTTGTATCTCCAATCAACCATACTGCATTCATCACTCCATCATTATTTGTTTGGAGATAGGTTATGACATCATCGATACTATTGGCATATTGTACTGCTTTTCTGGCACGTACTGCCAAAGGTAGACCTTTTTCTTTCCAAATTCCCTGAGGTAATGTTGTTTCTATAAATACGATGCCTGCATTATTTTGATAAAAATCATGATCACTCCAAATATACCCTGGTGCACAACTCATCTGAAATCGATTACCTGATGTAGGAATAACATCTAATATTATATTCCAACGAAGCGCGATATAATAAGACCACCACCACATACCAGCACCATCAATGCTACTCCACATTGAATTTGAGATAATTAATTGTCCATCTTTTGTTGCATTGCCTGTTGCTATAAATGAACTACATTTATGGCGATATGAAAGAATCGAATCAGGAATAAATGCAGAAATAAATTCAGTTGCAGAAACCGAAGCATATGATTCAATATCTGGTTTTAGTAAGTTAAATAAGGTAAATAATGGATGAACACCCTTCCTAATTTTCCTGTCTGTTAATTTTGATAAGATTTCATACATCTCATTGGATGCAAGAACGTCCTCAAAGGTAACAGGGTTACCATGGATTAAACCTCCACGGTCAGTTACTCCTGCAGCAATACCTCTGATTTCCTCTTTATATTCATTAGGAAACTCATTCCAATACATAGATACGGCCAAATCAGATGCAAAATCCCACCATTTTGAAGAAATCGTCTGAAATTCCTGTTGGGTTAACCGTTCTCGAAAGGTCTTAATTTGAGGATGGTTAAGAATCATATTACTCCATCGATTCATAAGATCGAGAATTTCTTCGTATAGAAGATATCCATACTGATATCCTCTTTCGTAAGGATCTCCTTTAATTTGAACATAAACCCAACCTTGGATTGGGTAGCGACTTCCCCCTTGAAATGTTTGAATGTTTGAATTGTTCTGTATAATTATGGTATTTTCTTCTGTTGATTGTGCGAAAATTGAACTAATAATAGTTGGAGAAACTAGTAATAGAATAATAATGAAAGATACAACCTTTTTCATAAACAAATTCCATATTATTATATGATATGATTAATATATAAATGTTATACTTTGATAAAATATTAAGTACATTAATAAAATATTATTATCAACAATAGGTACTATGAATGAGGTCATAGAAACAAAAAAATCTTTCAGAACAAAATTATAAAGTGTTATTTTTTTTAAAGAGTGGTGGAAATAACTATACAAAGCAAATCATTTTTTTGATTATTATAGTATATGTCCAGAAGGTCATCTTATCAAAAGAGAAGAAGAATGATTAGAAACAGTATTTAAAGGGTAAATAATCGATGGTTCTCTACCAATTCCACATAATAGATGTGCAGCAGATCAATGAGGAAATACAATAAAAGACATATCTGCAAATCAATATTTTTTTATATAAAATCAATAAATAGGGAGGGAAAGGGGATATCAAAAAAAAATGTAAAGGAGGGATATCCCCTATACTACATTATAAATTGCTCCTATGACGTCAGGAAGATGGTTTTCGACATCTTAACTAGAAGGCAACAATCGAAAACGATTAGGTATATATAACATTTGTTGTATTTCTCAAAACTAAGTACTTATATGTGTATCATAACTAATTGGTATAATCTTTCTTAATGATCTAAATTTGTAATTAAAAGGTATTAAGATCGGATTAATTTTTCTGAATATTGCTAAAAATTATTTAATACTTTATAAAACCAAGTTGGTATCTATTTATTATACAATTCAATAAAATACTACTTATTATAGGTAAAAATATAGCGAGTTGGGATCCTCTTTTTTTTCCCGGTCCAATACCCACAATATGGACACCGATATTCTAAAGTAACTACACCTCCCCATATCGTCAGATTTTTTACTTTTTTCAATGGATGATCACATACAGGACATCCCTTCAATATTTTTTTTGGATTTCCTTCTCTTGAATGAATATCAATTGATATATGTTTACTATCTAACGCAAGTATTCGTAACCGTTTAGGGCTCAATCCATAATTTTCATTCTTTTTATTCATCTCTTTCATGACTAATGTTTTTAATAAAGATTGAGATTGGATACAATGAGCCTTTTTTAATACCTTCTGAATTGCCTTTGCTATCTTTTCATCAGATGGCAACCGATAACTCATAAAACAATGAAACCATAATATATATAATATAAATTGTGTTAATTTCTCAAAACGTTAATGTAAAAAGAAATTTTTTTTATATTATGCATTTTCAATTGTTTTTAAAACATCTGTTCTACTTATAATACCTACAATTTTATCATTTTTTATTACGGGCAGACAACCTACATGATTTTCTTTCATTTTTTTCGCAGCATCACAAACCGTTTTATCCGATTCAATGGAGATTGCAGGTGCAATCATTGCATCATTAACTAAAAGTTCTTCAAGTTGATGTTTCTGGCGTCCTAAAGGAAATGATTTTTTTATTTTTTCAAGAGCAAAAGCAATATCAATGTCAGATATCATTCCAATAAGAATGCCGTTATTAACAACCGGTAATCGAGCTATACCCTCATTAATCATTTGACGACGTGCATGAATAACGCGATCATCGGGGGATACGGTATGGATCATTTGTTTCATTATTTCTTCAATTGGTTTTTTACTCTCGACTAAAGGAAGTAAATCAGCTTTTGTTATCACACCAACTAGAAAATCATTTTCAATAACAAAAAGCATTGTAGGTCCAGGTTCCCCGACAGTAGATAAAATATCTGATACCTCTGCATATGCATTAACCATGATAATATTCTTATCCATTATCGAAGAAGCGTGTAATCGAGCTGCTGGTACTCCTCTCGTACGAATCGCTCCAAGCTTTAATGCAATATTTGAATCGGTTACAAGCCCTATTGGTTTTTTGTCTTCGACAATAGGGATTTTTGTAATATTATATTTCTTCATTAATTTCATCACATATTTCATATCAACATCTTTGTCGACATAGATTATTTCTGAAGTCATTACATCTTTTACCTTCATATAGAATACCTCAATTTTTTAAAACCACTCTGATTATAATCATTCATATTTCAATGCATCAATACAATCTTCACATAATATTCGTCCATCAATATTTTTAAGCCTTGATGATAGGGTACTGCAATCCTCGCATTTACCTGAAAAAATTTGTTGTTTATAATGAATCTCATCACGTCTACTAACATCGTACCATTCTTTAGTTATTTCATGAAGTATAGGCGATATGCGTGTAATATCTTTTTCTGTTATAATACCAATCAATTCATCTTTTTCAATAATAGGTAATCTTCTTATATTACATTTACCCATTGTTTTTGCTGCTTCTTCTAATGATATATATGGATCAATTACCATAAGAGGGGCACTCATTATTTCACTGACTTTAATATCTTTACCGTTTTTACCTTCAGATACAACTTTCCGAACAATATCGCTTTCGGTCACAATACCAATCGGTTTTTCTAATAATACAATACAGCTTCCGATTTTATGTTCTTTCATAAGTAACGCAGCTTGTTTTACAGAATCAGTTGGTTTCACCGTCACAGGTTTCATCCTCATTGCCTCTTTGACAATGACCCTTCCTTTATTCATCTTTGAAACACTCCTGCATCACATATTTGTTCATTCGGCTATTTATCAAAACCATTAAAACCTTTCGATGCATTAATTTCTCTGTTTTTTATGAAAGCTAGTCAATATGAAAGAGAGTTAAGAGGAATTCTTGAAGGGGATGAAAAAACATTACAGAAAGTCATAAAATCTTGTTCTGCACTTGAAAAAGATAATTATTTAAAAATACAAGAGAAACCTTTTGCTGTAGTTCGAGCAGCAGGGTCCTTAGGTATTGATCTTGTTGCGGTACGAGGTGATATTTCCTTTCTTATTGAGATAAAATCAAGTGGACAGAATATCCTTCATTTTAGTACGATGTCTGGAAAACTCCAACAACAAGCAGAATCAATGAAAACAACTTGTGAAAGAACTCTTACCCTTCCAATGTATGCGTTTCGATTAAAAAAATTTAGAGGTGATACCTGGAGGTTATTCACTTTGGATGTGCAAAAACTATCTGGAAGATTAAATATCCTTCATAATCGCCTACCATTACTTGATGTGAGTAAAAATCAAAATTATATTATGCGATGGGAGAAAGGAATGAGTTTGTCAGATTTTATTTCATATATTTCATCATAATTTATTTGTTTACTTCGAAATGTTTTAGAACAATTGCATTATTCCCTCATTGCTGATTTCAATGAAACGATTATTAGTTGCATATGATGGTTCAGAAGCCGCAAAAAAAGCTGTTGAAACTGCAAAAAAATGTGCCCATATGGATGATGAAATAACATTACTCATGGTCATACCAGCTGAGTTGGTTGAATCCTCATTTACCAAAATGTTACTTCCGACAATTGATATGGCATCTCTTGCAAAATCAGGTAGCTTCAAAGAAAAAGCTATGGAGTCCTTATCGGAAGTAGGAAAAGAATTTGATAGTTATGTTGGAAAAATAAATGTGGCTGTTGAATCTGGAGATCCTGCAGATGAGATTTTACTATCTGCCAAGAAACATGAATCTGATGTAATTGTACTTGGATATAAAGGATATGGAAAGGAAGGACGTTTTCTATTGGGAAGTGTTACAGATAAAGTAGTAAGATATGCAGGGATTTCTGTATTAGTTGTAAGATAAAAACATTAATGAATCTTATTTTGTTTTGTACATATCATGCATCCTGCTGATGAAATCAGAGGAATAAAAAGTAACATTCTTGCTAAAAAGAAAATCGTGTTAGCAATTACTGGAAGTATTGCCGCAGTTGAAACAGTTAAACTTGCTAGGGAACTTATTAGGCATGGTGCAGAAGTTATTCCGGTTATGACCCATGCGGCTACTAAAATTATTCATCCTGATTCAGTCTGGTTTGCCACTGGGAAAAAGCCAATTATTGATTTATCTGGTGACACTGAACATGTCAAATATTGTGGAAACGTAGAGGACCCAGCAGATCTTCTATTAATTTCTCCTTGTACTGCAAATACAATATCTAAAATTGCTCATGGTATTGATGATTCATCAGTTACCACGTTTGCATCTACTGCTATTGGTGCAAATCATCCTATTATTGTTGTTCCAGCAATGCATCAATCCATGTATGATCATTCCATTGTTCAAAAAAATATTGAAGTGATTAAAAGCAAGGGGATTATATTTATTGATCCTTTTATTGAAAGAAATAAAGCAAAAATGGCATCAATTGATGATATTGTTAATTATGTTATGAGGGCAATTGGACCTAGGGATGTATATAAGAAAAAAATCTTGATTATTGGGGGGGCTTGTTGTGAACCAATTGATGAAGTTCGCAGTATCTGCAATCATAGTTCTGGAAAAACAGCAGTATCACTTGCAAAGACTGCATTTCGAAGAGGAGCAGAGGTTATCTTGTGGTATGGAATCAGCTCCGAAGTTGTTCCAGCATTTATAGAGAAAAGAAATTTCCGTTCAATAAAAGAAGTTCAACAATTTGTAATAAATACAGATCTTCACAAGTATGATATAATTATTGTCTGTGCTGCATTATCAGATTATATTCCCTTAAAGAAAAATGAAAAGCTATCCTCTGAAATGAGTCAACTATCAATAACTCTTAATAAAGCAGATAAAATATTGCCCTTAATTAGAGAAAGAGCAGAAAAGGCAATTCTTATTGGATTTAAATTAGATATTAATGAAAAAACAGTCATCCAAAAAGCTCAAAAGATGAAATCTCAATATGCACTTGATCTGGTTATTGGAAATACTATTTCAGCAATTAATTCAACAACAACGAATGCATGGATACTTAAAGGATCAAATATTATTCCGATAACAGCCACAAAACAAGAGGTATCAGAGGCATTATTTGATATGATAATATCGAAGTGATTTTTTTTATGAAAGCAATTGCGTTTGCTCCCGCCCATATTTCAGGATTTTTCCAACCCATTTATCATGACAACATATACAAAACTGGTTCGAGAGGTGCTGGAGTAAATCTTTCTCAAGGTTGTATAGCAACTGTTGATTTAAATGAGGCGTCTGCACAACAAGTCGATATTTTTATTAATAGTAAAAAACGACATTCCTCTGTGATCAGCACCGCCATTTCACAATTAATAAATAAAAAAAAAGTGCACCTTGTTGTTGATTTAAAAACAGAGTTGCCCGTTAGTCAAGGGTTTGGCATGAGTGCTGCAAGCACGTTAAGTACAACACTTGCCATTGCAAAACTTATTCAATTGTCAAGAAAGGATGCATTGATGGCTGCTCATTATGCTGAGGTAACATCAAAAACTGGATTGGGTGATGTTGCCGCTGCGGATACTGGTGGAATTGAGATTAGAGAAAAACCAGGTATAAAACCTTGGGGAAAAATTCATCAAATACAACAATCTGGAAACGTAGTAATTTGTGTTATTGATTCAATCATTTCTACTAAAACTATTCTGCAAGATGAATCATACAAGAAAATCATACAAACAGTAGGAGCGGATTGTACCGATAAACTTCTTTTACAACCATCAGTTGAACATTTTTTTCAATTATCAAAAAAATTTACAATAGAAACCAATCTTGCAAAAGAAAAAATACTAGCAGCAATCCAAGCAGTAGAACTATATGGTATGGCAAGTATGTGTATGTTAGGGAATTCTGTTTTTGCTATAGGTAAAATCGAAAAAATATATGATATATTATCTGATTTTGGAACTGTTAAAATATGCAATATTGATAAGAATGGTGCACGAATTATTTCTTAAATACTTTTAAATTTCTGATGTTTTCCCAGCAGCCAGATCGATTAAATGCGTCTCTCCATCCTCAGGTCCTTTTGCAAATAAAATATCATTAGAGTCTATCATCGTATTTTTATTTGGACCATATAACCAATGATCTTTATGTCTCATTGCAATGATTGTCATCCCTGTTTCGCTTCCTAGTTTTAATTGCCCTAGTGTTTTATTACAGAGAATTGAAGATTCAGATACTTGAACTCGAGTCAATACTTCATCGGATTCTCTAATACTCATTTGAACAATTGGATGAAGATCAACATCACGAAGCTGTACATCCGCGATCTCTAATGCTGCATCAGCAATTTCTTCACCAGCTTTAGCAAGCTTCATTAAAACCAGTGCATGTTCAACTGATATGGATCCTTCTTTTACTTCTTTTAAAATATCTTGTTGGATATCTTCATAAATGTCATCGATTAATTTTTCTAGTTCATACACTTCTTTTGCTATAGGGGTATGATTATAGATTAAAGATGAATATGATAAATCAACCATTAGTTCAGATTTATCCTTGATCTCTAAAACTTTTGATTCAATCGTGTTTTGTTTCAATCAAGTACCTCCTGTTTTCCTAAAAGAAATGCATTTAAATCCTTGAATCCTTCATCAGTTCCCTTAATAATTAACATATCATCAGCTTGTAAGGTATTATTTGACTGAGGGTTATAAATCCAACAATTTTTCCTGCGAATCGCAATGATTCTCATACCTGTTTCAGACTCAACCCGTAATGATCCAATTGGTTGATTGCAGCCTTTTGATTTATCTGAAACTTTCATACGAAATAATTGTTCGTCTGCTTTTTTTAATAATCGTTGCAGCAAGCCTTCTGGTGTTTTTTTCATGAGTAAAATGATATCTCCCGCAGTGTTTGAGATTTTTTCGGCTGATTGAGCAATTTGAAGAATGCCGGCCAACTGTTCCGCATCTTCTTTCGTTCGAGCCGCCATCATAGCCATTATTCGTATATCATAATTTAATTTGTCCATTCTTACTTCAAGATATTTAACTTCTTCAGCAATATCTTCACTATTGAACATGATGGCGGAATATGCTAAATCAACAATCAATTCTGATATATCTTTCATTTCTGTAAGAAGATCTTTTACCGAAACCGGTTCATATTCAATTTCAGTAAATTCTTCTTTTTTCCATTTAGGAGTTCGTTGCAATCGTCCAAAAGGATTTCTTTTATCTCTTTCATTTTTCATAAACTACCTACTCCAATAAAGAAAAAGAGAAAAATAATTCCAAGCGTATCTCCCATTGTGGTAACAACAGGAGCAACTACATCATCAGGATCGACACCATGTTTAAATGAGATAAAGGCAGTAAATACACTAATAAAAGAAAGACTGCAAATAAGCAAGACTCCTGTTGCAATGAAAATGGTGAGAAACCCACTTAGGCTGATATTCATTGTTATTAAAGTAAATGTAGCAACAAAATAAATACCTATCGCTAGGATGGAATATGTAATAATTCCAATAATTATAGCTGAAATAACATTTTCATGCATATGTTTATCTTTTACATCTGATGTAATTGTTCCAATATGAAGACCAGATGCTAGATGAGCACCTAAAATACTACCGATATTACCACCGACTCCATTAATAACTGGGATTGATATTAAAAATATAGGCAGTTGCTGTAACAACAATTCTTGATTATTTTGAAGGATATTTCCAACAAATATCTCAATCATAACACATAAGGTTAATAATGGAAGGCCATAGCGAACAATTCTTTTCCAGCTATACATCATAAGATTGCCTCCATAAATCCTGCACTGATAAATATACAAAACATAGTAATGATATCACCAACGGTTGCAAGTGCAGGTCCTGTGATGTTATCTGGATCATACCCTTGTTTGAACACTAAAAAGATAATTCCTACCGTAAGCATGGTTAAAATAAAACCAGAGATCACTCCAGCGATAATGACACTTCCAATTAATTTGATTGGATTTGGATAGATGTGAAATATGAAAATGGTTGTAAAATAAGATAAAATACCAATAAGAATAGAAACAAAAATACTGAGTATTAAGGTTCCAGCAATATTTTGTTTTAACGAATCATTCCATAAATTCTCAGCATTAATAATTCCAAGATGATATGCTGATCCAATTCGAGAACCAAAAGCAGTACTAATATTGCCCCTTAATGCAATTATTCCTGGAACAATGATAAGAAGACCAGGTATTTTTTCAAATAAATCTAACATAAAAGTTAGGGTATTACCTGCAATGATGCCTCCAAAACCACAAAGAATTAAAAGGGGGAGGCTCTGTTTGAACATCTCCTTTGCAAACATACGCTATAGCCTCCATATTTTTTCACACTCTTTTTTTTAAAGGAATTCTTTTTGATATCTTTTCCAAACAGAATCAGTATGAACCTGAGCTGCTTGTAAACGCTTTTCATCACGATTCGGAACAAATAAATGCCTGAAACGACCTTGGTATTTCATCCATTCCTCAATAGGTTTTCGATTAATTTTCCCCTCAAGGATAAGTTTACTTTTTCCATTAAAAACAACTTCATCATTTATACTTTCAAATAATGCCCAAGCACCGGTATCAATTGCAAGATCTCCCATTTCTACTGTTTTATCCATACTAAATCGCCATCCTGGAGGGCATGGTGCAAGTATTTCAATAAATCGAGGACCGGTAATCTCTTTGGCTTTCGCTACCTTTTTAAACAAATCTTGAGGTTTACTTGCTGATGCTTGTGCAGCATATGGTATATGATGTGCTCTAATGATTTCAGACATTTCTTTTCGAAACTCTTGTTTTCCACCAACGGTGGTTGTTGTCCAAGCTCCCATTGGTGTTGCTCCACTTCGCTGAATGCCAGTATTAGAATAAATCTGGTTGTTATAACAGATATAAATAAAATTTGTCTGACGTTCTAATGCACCAGATAATGCTTGTAAGCCAATATCATAGGTTCCACCATCTCCAGCCCATGCAAGAACTGTGTAATCATTTTTTCCTTGTTGATCTAAAGCAGCCCTAATACCAGAGGCACCCGCTGCACAAGCCTCAAATGCTATATTCATAACTGGAACATTAAATGAACAAGTTGGATACAAACTCTGAATAACAGCGGTACAACAAGCAGGAACTACCATTACTGTTTTTTTCCCTAAAGCTTTTAACACACTTCTAAGTGCCATGGTTGCCGGACAACCGGGACAGGCAGCGTTACCTTGTAAGACATATTCCTCTTTTGGAAGATCTTTAATTGCCATAATTACACCTCATTGAATCCAAACCAAACCTGCTCTTTTGCATTCCCCTTTATTGCCTTCTTACACATTGTTTCGATATCCCAGTAAGGTACATCTTTTCCTCCAAGACCAGCAATAAAACCAGTTACCTTTGCATCAGAATGTTGATTTAATGCAGCTTTAATTTCATTAAACATAACACCTTCCGATCCGATTGATATATTCCTGTCGATTACAATTAATTCGGCTTGCTTAGCTAGGTTTCGGACTGCTTCTGATGGAAATGGTCGTAATGTTCTTAAACGAGCCAAACCAATTTTCATTCCATTTTCCCGAAGATGATTTATTGCGACTTTGCTTTCAGCACCTATTGCAGCCATCGATATAAGGATGTATTCTGCATCTTCACAACAGTATAACTCAAAAAGATCTCCGTGATTTCTGTCAAATCGTTTTTTCCAATCTTTTGCTATTTTTGGAATCAATGATTTTGCATGTTTCTGTGATTCAGCCATAGCATATCTCACTTTTTCATAATATTCAGTTCCAATTAGAGTTCCATGTGCAATTGGGTTTTCAACATCAAGTTTCCATGTTGGTTTGAATGGCGGTAAAAAATCATCGATTTCAGCTTGATCAGGAATTTCGACAGGCATAGAGGTATGAGAAAGAATAAATGCATCGTAATTGATCATGATTGGTAGTGCTATGTTTTTATCTTCTGCTAAACGAAATGATTGAATAATAGTATCAAAAATTTCTTGATTACTACTGCAGTATAATTGAATCCAACCAGTATCCCTTTGTGCGATTGAATCATTTTGATCAGACCAGATATTCCAGCCTGGACCAATAACTCGATTGATATTACACATTACAATTGGCAGTCGAGATAATGCTGCCCAATGCAACATTTCATGCATTAGTAAAAGGCCGTGAGAGGAGGTAGCTGTAAATGTTCTTGATCCTGCTTCACTAGCACCAATACACGCAGTCATTGCTGAATGTTCACTTTCAACACAAATATATTCGCCAGTATACTCTCCTTTTTCTAGATAATTAGCAATTCCTTCAACCAAAGTTGTTTGAGGAGTAATTGGATACGCGGCAACAACTTCAGGTCGAGCCATAATGGCGGCTTTTGCAGCAATATAATTACCGGTATCAATCATTACGCTCATTTTTTCTTTGCCTCCCGTTCCATAGTAATAGCTTTAACCTTACATACATTAGCACATACACCACATCCTTTGCAATAATCATAATTTATCTCAACGGTATCATCATCGTTTCTTTTAATGGAGCCTTCAGGACAAAAAATCCAACATCGCAAACATTTCACACATTTTTCTAGATCTAATAAAGGTCTAAATACCCGCCAACTTCCAGTTTTACCCATAGCTCCTTCTTTTGGATATGAAATACTTGTAACAATATTGTATTTTTTCAGAATCCCACCTCCACCTTATTATATGCATCATCAGTAGCTTTGATATTTTTCTTCGCGGCTTCACCACCCCATTTTTCCTGAATAGTCTTTTGAATTGAAGAAAGGGTTACCTTATCTAATATTCGTGGTATTGCACCAAGAATGGGTGTATTTACTACAGGTATCCCGCCAACCAATATATCATTGTCAATTGCAATTCCTGTTGCATCAACAGTTGCAACATGATACTTTTTTGAAAATGAATACTCTTTTGGTGACTTCCTTGAATTGATTAATATTTTCCCATCTTCTTTTAAGCCCTTAAATACATCAACAAGGTCCATAATGCTTTCATCTTGAATTATCACAATATCTGGCGTATAGATTTCGCTACGTAAATGAATTTCAGCTTCAGATATTCGAGCAAACGCTCGAACAGGAGCACCACGACGTTCAGCTCCAAAAACTGGAAATGCTTGAACACCGATATTACCATCTTTTAAGGCTGCTGACACTAATAAATTTGCAGCGGTAACTGATCCCTGGCCCCCCCGACCATGGATAACAATCTCGATTATCTTATCTTTTTTCATGAGAATTTACTCCCGCCATATGAATAAAAATGTTGCATATAATTGTTTTTATCTCCAAGCTATTCTTTAACAGAAGATGATTTGTCACCTAGTCTTACTATTTTATCCTTCCTATCATCGATTTTCACTTCAGTTATCAAACGTTGCACTCCTTTATTTAACACGGCATTATGGGCTTCTTTAATTATTGAAAACAATGTATCGATATCATCTGTTTCAATAATCGTTGACATATCATTTATTTGATAAGAAACATCATACTTCTGAAATGTTTTTATTGCTTCTTTCACGTATTCACTAACATTAATTCCTTTTCCAACAGGAGCTATACTTATCTGGGCAAGTACCATAAAATATCACTTCACCTTTTTGTGTTAATTCATTAAGATATATTAATTATACGTCTAAACCAAAATTTGAACCAAATATTTCTTATATCTTTTGTGTTATGTACTAATTGAAGGTATCTTCCGAACTTTATGGGGGAAATAGGATATGTCAGATGAATTAAGAAAAATGCTAATGATTGAAAAAAAGCGGCTTGACGAAATTAATACATTTTTATTAGATCCAAATAATCAATTAGTTAACGAACTGTTATCTATTGTTGATTCCTATGGAGGTCCAAATGAAATTAACAAGAAAGCAAGAGAATCAGGAAAACTAGAAAATCTCATAGATAGATTGGAGAAAAAGAATGCTTCTTATGTTTCCGATGTCAATTGGCTTATGAAACAGAAAGACCAAGAATCATTCATAAATGTTGATGAGTATCGAAAGAAGATTCTTGGTAAAAAAATAGATGATTTTACCTTCAATGAAGATTGCCCTGTAACATTAGAAATCAGTGCATGTCAATATTTTCCTTTTTTGATCACAGAGGCAAAACAAGCTCTTAGTAAGGAAGAACTTATGCCAGGTCGTTTCATTCGTGTGCGAAATATGAAAGAGCAGAAAGAAGATGGGGATTTACTTGCAATATCTGCAGCAATGAAGATTCTTGGATCAAGTGTATGTGAAACCCTTGATACAAAAGGTACTGATGGATCAAATATTCATTTAGGTGGTCCAGAAACTATTACTGGATATTTTGGTGGAGTTGGTCAGCCCAATGATCATCCAAATAAATGGATTGAAGAATTTTTATATTACTATACAAACTATGGCGTAAAACAGGTTCTCAATATTAATCCAGGTACGATATTTCTAGCTTATATGTTGCATAAAATAGGTATTGATATCGAGTTCAAAATATCAGTTTATTTGGGAAATGATAACCCATATTCAATTTTTTGGACATTAATGGCTGCACGAATGTTTTCAAGAAAGGATGGATCCACCTCTTTAATTGGATTTAACTTTTCAAATTCTGTTAACAATGCTACTATTGAATTAAGTGATAAGATTCGAGAATCTTTACAACTTGGTGATTTTGTACGTTTTGAACATCATATTTTTGAAACCTGGAAAAGTATTGTTATTCAACCATATGATAGAAGATCGGAACTTCTCGATTTAGCAAAAACTGTGAAAAATATTAGTGCTAAACACGAAGGTGGCGATATTAACGTAGAAAAATCACGTGAGTATCCAAGCGATATACTTGACTATTTTAGAACAAAAGAGGATATTGAAAAAGCGGGGCTGATGCAAGCAGTTACTCAAAATTATTTAGATAAACATAATTCATTAAATAAAACGGCAAAAGCATTAACTGAACATGGATTAAGTTTTATTGCTGCTCCAAATTTACATCATAGGAGATAGTGATATGAAATATAAGTTAGCATTTATTGGATTTGGTGTTGTTGGTCAAGGTTTAACAGAAATATTATTAGAAAAAAAAGAGTTATTACTGAAAAAATATGATTTTGATTATACCGTTGTTGCAATTTCTGATTTAATGAAAGGCTCTGTTTATAATCAAAATGGCCTAGATATGAAAAAAATTTTATCATTAGTAAAAAATGGAAAGAAAATTGATGAATATCCTTCAGGTGTGAAAGGTCTTAATAGCATTGATACCATAAAAAATACAAATGCAGATGTCATTATTGAGATAACATATACTGATGTGAAGACAGGGCAACCTGCATTAGAGCATATTCATACGGCTATTGAGTCAGGAAAACATATTGTTTCAACAAATAAAGGACCCGTAGTTAAAGAGGTATCATCCTTAGTTAAAAAAGCATCAGAACACAATGTTCATTATGGATTTGAAGGTGTTGTTCTTGCTGGCACACCTGTTATAAATTTAGTAAAATATACCCTTGCAGGAAATAATATTACTGGTTTTAAAGGAATCCTAAATGGTACTACTAATTATATTTTAACAAGAATGGAAGGGGGAATGAGTTATGATGACGCCTTAAAAAAAGCGCAAGAGTTAGGATATGCTGAGGCAGATCCAACTGGTGATGTTGAAGGTCTTGATGCATTGGGAAAAGTGGTCATATTAACAAATGTAGTACTTGAAAAACAGATTTCATGGGAAGATGTGAAACGAAAAGGAATTACTTCAATAACAAAAGAAGATATTAAAAATGCTCAAAAAGAAGGAAAACGTTGGAAACTTATTGGGAGTGCTGTTATTAATTCTGATGGATCTATTGATGCCAAGGTTGAACCAGTAAAACTTGATTTAACCGATCCTTTGGCAGGAGTCAATGAAGCAATAAATGCTCTAACATTTACAACTGATGAATTAGGATCAGTTACTATTGTTGGTCCTGGTGCAGGAAAAAGAGAAACTGGATATGCTCTATTAATTGATTTATTAGAAATTAATCGGATAGGAAAATAAAACATTCCAAATGATTAACTAAGTAAGGTGATGTTATGGTAGGAGGATACACGGGTAAAATTGCAATGATTGATCTAACAAATCAGAAAAGTTCCATAAAAAAGATGAGTGAAGATGATTGTAAATTATTCATTGGAGCAAAGGGGCTTGGGGCAAAACTCTTATTTGATATGCTACCACCTAATACTGATCCTTTATCACCTGAAAATATTTTGATGTTTACCTCAGGACCTTTAACTGGTACAAGAATACAAACATCCGGAAGAGGAACAATTGTTACCAAATCACCTCTTACGGGCCTTTTTTTAGACTCTCATTTCGGTGGCTTTTTTGCTGCTGAAATGAAAAAAGCTGGCTGGGATATTATTCTCATACAAGGGAAAAGTAAAAAACCAGTGTATCTAGTAATTAAGGATAACAAAATCCTATTCAAAGATGCAGAACCTTTATGGGGTTTGGAATGTAAAAAGACACATACTGAATTGCAACACATTGAAGGGAAAACAAGAACTGCAATAATAGGTCCGGCAGGGGAACATTTAGTTAAGTTTTCTGCTGTTACAATAGATGGAGAACGTCACGCAGGTCGTGGTGGACCTGGAACGGTCATGGGATCAAAAAAGTTGAAAGCAATTGCTTTATCTGGTTCCAATGAAATACCGCTGCATGATAAGGATGCATTTAATACTAAAGCAAAAGATATTTTACATAAAATTAAAGAAAATGATTTTGTACCAATTCGGAAGAAATATGGGACTTCATATTGGGTGAAACCTGTTAATGATGAAGGTTTTATTCCAACCAAGAATTTTTCTGAAGGAAAATTTGAGCATGGGGATAATCTTTCAGCAGAAGTCATGCATGATTCTATTGTTGATTCACCTGGTGCTTGTTATAACTGTGTTATAGCATGTTGGAATAATTCATCAATAAAAAAAGGGAAATATAAAGGAACTTCGCTAGTAGGGCCAGAATATGAAACCCTTGCATTAATGGGAACGAATCTTGGAATAAAATCTGTAGAAGAGGTTGCGTATTTAAATGAACGATGTAATAGTCTGGGAATGGATACGATATCTCTTGGATGTGTTCTTGGTTTTGCCATTGAGGCATTTAATAAAGGGATGATAACAAAAAAAGAATTATCACATGATGATATTGGATGGGGAAAAACCAAAGAATTATCACTACTTATAAAAGACATTGCTTTTCGTAGTACCAAAGCTGGTGATATTCTTGCTGAAGGGGTTAAAAAAGCGTCAGATATGATTGGTCAAAAATCTGATTCCTTTGCTATGCATGCTAAAGGTCTGGAAATACCAGGATACGATCCACGTGGTACATTTGGTATGGGACTTGCTTATGCAACCTCTGACAGAGGTGCATGCCATCAACGGGCATGGACGGCGAAAGCAGAATTATATGATCCCAATCTAGATCGCTTTTCATTTGATAAAAAACCAGCGATTGTTAAGGACGTCCAAGATGAAAGAGCTGCATTTTTTTCTCTTGTTCTTTGTGATTTCGCTCCAATATCTGAAGAAGATTGTGTGGACATGTGGAATCTTGCAACAGGATTTGATCATTCAGTAGCTAGTTATTTACAGGCAGGTGAGCGAATCTGGAATCTCATCCGACTTTTCAATATTCGTGAAGGACTTCCGCCTTCTAGTGATACATTACCAGATAGATTTTTTAATGAATCATTTTCCAAAGGCCCTGCAAAAGGAAAGGTGTTAGATAAGGATAAATTTGAAAATAGTTTACAGGAATATTATTTGTTACGAGGATGGTCCAGAGACGGAATTCCAACAAAGGAAAAATGTGATGAATTGAACCTTGAATCGTATTATAAAAAAATTTAATTATAATTCAATAAAGAGTGGAGATAGAAATGCCTGATTTAAGTAAAGGAGCATATCAAATTTATGGGGAAGCTGCCTTCGAAGTTTTAGCAAAAGCACAAGAATTAGAACGAAAAAATAAGACGATTCTTCATTTTGAAATTGGCGAACCAGATATGGACACTCCAGATAATATTTGTAATGCGGCGATAAAAGCCATTCAAGAAAAAAAGACTCGTTATGTGCCCTCCATTGGTTTGCATGAATTAAGACAATCGGTAGTAGAAGAGATTGAAAAAACGCATGGATATAGACCTGATTTAGAGCAAATAGTAATCACTCCTGGGTTAAAACCAGGAATTTTTTTTGCGATGCTTGCTATTGTTAATCCCAGTGATCAAGTTATCTATCCCGATCCAGGATATCCAACATATGGATCAGTTTCATCTTATTTAAATGCTGAACAAGTAAAAATACCATTACTTGAAGAAAATGAATTTCGAATGAATCCGGCAGATATAAAAGAAAAAATTACTGAAAAAACCAAATTAGTAATTATTAATTCACCTCAAAATCCAACAGGATCTGTAATGACAAAAACTGAAATGGAGGAAATTGCTGAATTAGCAGAAGAGTATGATTTTTTTGTTATATCTGATGAAATTTATTCAAAAATGACCTATGATGTAACTCATTATACGCCAACGATTCGTGATGAGGCAAAAGAACGTTCGATTCTTTTAGATGGTTTTTCAAAATATTATGCAATGACTGGTTGGAGATTAGGATATATGGTTGCACCAGAAAAAATTACAAAGCGACTCCAAGATTTTCTAGTAAGTGCTATTTCATGCACCTCATCGATAACGCAATGGGCAGGAATTGAGGCATTGAAAGGTGAGCAATTTTTTATATCTGAAATGATGGATCGTTTTAGAAAAAAGAGAGATAAAATCGTAAAAGGATTAAATTCAATAAAAGGATTTCATTGCACGGTCCCAAAGGGTGCATTTTATGCATTTCCAAATATATCTGAAACTGGATTAACCTCCCAAGAATGTGCAGATCAATTATTATATAATGCAGGTATTGCAACCCTTCCTGGGACAGCATTTGGCCCATATGGGGAAGGGTATATTCGATTTTCATATGCTACAACTCTTGAAACGATTGATAAGGCTATCAAACAAATAAAAGAATCATTTGAATAAACCAACAAGGAAAGAGTTGATATAAGCTTCAATTCAAAAAAATAGTGGGATGATGAAAAAGATGGATACAAAGCAATTATTAGAGAAAGCAAATAAACCTGGAAAAGACGCCATGGTACTTCATCCATTTTATAAAGGAAAAATTGAAATAATACCTAAATGCAGGGTAAAAAGTTTTGATGATTTTGGCATATGGTATACGCCAGGTGTTGCTGAACCTTGTAAAGATATTCAGAAAAATCCTTTACATGTGTATAAACATACCAATAAATGGAATACCATTGCTGTTGTAAGTGATGGAACAAGAGTTCTTGGTTTAGGAGATATTGGTCCGGAGGCAGGACTTCCCGTTATGGAAGGAAAAGCGTTATTATTCAAATATTTAGGTGGCGTGGATGCACATCCAATATGTCTTGATACGAAAGATCCTGAAAATATTATCAAGGCGGTAAAATGGTTAAAACCAAGTTATGGTGGTATCAATCTTGAAGATATCGCCAATCCTAAATGTTTTGAGATCTTAGATCGATTGCGGAAAGAATTAGATATTCCTGTTTGGCATGATGATCAACAAGGAACTGCAACTATTGTAACAGCTGGTGCAATTAATGCATTAAAACTTGTTGGAAAAAATATGCATGAGGTTAAAGCATGTTTCATTGGTGCTGGCGCAGCCAATATTGCTATTTCCCGAATCCTTGTTGCAGCAGGTATGAAAAAGACCAACATGATTATGGTCGATAGTAAAGGCATTCTTCATGCTTCTAGAAAAGATATTGAAAAGGAAAAAGAAATAAATCCAGCCAAATGGAATATGGCTATTCAATCAAATAAGGATGATAAAACCGGCTCTATTGATAAATCATTTAAGGATTGTGATATTTGTATTGCTGCAAGTAAACCAGGTCCTGGAACGATTAAGAAAGAATGGGTGAAAACAATGGCTGATGATTCTATTGTTTTTGCAACAGCAAACCCGGTTCCGGAGATATGGCCTTGGGAAGCAGAAGAGGCAGGGGTGAAAATCTTTGCAACAGGTAGATCTGATTTTCCAAATCAGATAAATAATTCACTTGGTTTTCCAGGTATATTTCGAGGTACCCTTGATGTACAGGCAAGTACTATTACCGATGAAATGTGTATTGCAGCTGCATATGAAATTGCACAAACAGCAGAGGATGAAGGTTTATCTGAAACCTATCTTGTTCCAACAATGGATTCATGGGAAGTTTTTCCAAGAGAGGCGGTTGCGGTTGGTTTAAAGGCAATTAGCCAAGGTATTGCTAGAATTAAACCTTCAAAAGATGAACTGTATGCTCATGCATTAAATATTATAAAAAAAGCTCGTGATCAAACAAATTTGCTAATGAAACATGGTTTTATCAAAGAGGATATATCATAAACAATATTATCGGTACATTTTCTAATTATTTAATCAATCATTTTTATTATGATTAGGTTGGCAATCCTTATTAATAGGAAGTTGATATCCCCGAATGAAATCCATTAACTCCATATAAAAAAAATGATCCTCTGAGGTAAGATATATGAAAGTTATTTCAAAAAATGATTTCAATGATTTTGTAAAGCAATTGATAGAAGACACTAAATATAAGGTTCATGGTCCAAAAGCAAAGGGCGATAAATTCGTATTTGGATGTCTTGAATCAAACGAGGAATTAAGATTAGACTATGATACGACTATCCTACCGCCAAAGAAATATTTTCTTCCTCAATATGAAACTTTATTAGAATTTTCAATGAAAGATCCATTAAATTTAAAAGAAAAAGATAACCAAAAACCATTGATTCTCATTGGTGTACATCCCTATGATATTATTGCAATCAAACAAATGGATTCATATTATTTAGATACAGATATTTCAAGAGCATATTTGAAAAAAAGAAAAAATACTATTTTAATTGGCTCTGATGTGTTAAATGTCCATGATAGAGCTTTCTTTGGTAGTATGGGTACCGCTCAAGTTGATGATGGTTATGATTTATTCATTACTGATTTGGGAAAAAAGGTAGCAATTGAAATTGGAACCAAGATTGGAGAAAAACTCCTCCAAAAAGCCTCAAGAGTTCATGAAGCAAGCGATATTGAAAAACAAAAGGTTCATGCAATTCGAAATGCTGCTCAAGGAACTGCAAAAAGAGGCATGAAAGTAGATCCAAAACAGTGTTATAGTCTCCTTGAAAAAAACTATGATAGTAAGGTTTGGGAAGAGCAGGCTGAAAAATGTCTTGCTTGCGGTACGTGTACAATGGTCTGTCCGACCTGTTTTTGTTATGATATAATTGACGAGGTTGGACTTAAAGATGATGGAAAACGAGTTCGAACCTGGGATGGTTGTTTATTACGACAGTTCACTGAAGTTGCTGGTGGTGAAATTTTCCGAGAAGGAATCACAGAACGATATCGTCATCGCTTTTATCGGAAGGGTAAATATCTTCCGGACCGATTAGGATTTGTTGCTTGTGTGGGATGCGGTCGATGTTCAATACAATGTATACCCGATATAGCCGATCCAGTCAAAGTAATCAATTTAATTTTTGATTCATCGGAAGCGATTTTAGAGGATAGACCTAATCAGCCTAAAACAATCCATTTAGATATGCTACAAGTTGATGAAAATCATGCAACGTCGCTTCATTATCCGTTTCCGGCTACGATTCTTAAAACAACAAAATTGACGGATAGAGAAAAATTATTCAAAATCAGTTTGGATTCAGGTAATGCATTATGCCATGACCCCGGGCAATTTGTTGAAGTATCATTAATGGGAATTGGTGAAGCGCCTATTTCGATTGCTTCTTCACCAGATGAAAAAACCTTTGATTTGGTAGTTCGAAAAGTCGGCGAAGTGACCAATAAACTTCATGAATTAAAAAAAGGTGACAAAATAGGTATTCGTGGCCCCTTAGGTCATGGTTTTGATATTGAAGCATTAAAAGGAAAAGACATTCTTTTTATTGCTGCAGGCTTAGGTCTTCCCCCTTTACGATCCCTGATAACTTATGTTCTTGATCCTCTTCATCGCAAAGATTATGGCAAGATTACCATTCTATGTGGTTGTAGAGAACCTTGTGAAGTATTATATGATGGTGAGATTAAAGACTGGGAAGGCTTCCCTAATGTCAAGGTCCTTCGAACCGTCGATCGATGTCCTGAAGGTGAATGTTGGGATGGAGATACTGGGTTAATCACGAAATTGATTCCAAAGGCAAAATTTGATACAAAAAATACAAATTGTATTATTGTTGGACCACCTGTAGTATATCCTTACTGTATTCAAATATTAAGTGATCTTGGTGTCCCTGAGGACCACATTATTGTTTCTCTTGAAAGGAGGATGAAATGTGGTGTAGGAAAATGCGGTCATTGTCAAATTAATGATAAATACTGTTGTAAAGATGGTCCTGTCTTTAATTATAAAGATATTAAGGATTTGCCGGAGGCGTTTACATGAAGCCAAGAGTAGCATTTTTTGATTTTTCAAGTTGTGAAGGGTGTCAGTTAAGTATTGCAAATCTTGAAGAAAATATTATTGATCTTATCGAAGTAGTTGATGTTGTTTCTTTTCGAGAAGTTATGAAAGAACATTCAGATTCTTATGATATTGCTGTTGTAGAGGGATCTATTTGTCGGCCAATCGATGAAAAACGGTTAAAAAACATTAGGAAAAATGCTAAAATTCTCATAGCCCTTGGTACCTGCGCTCACCTGGGCGGTGTACAGCGATTAGGTAATCAATGGTCCCCTAATGAAAATAAAGAAGAAGTTTATGAACATGCAAAATCATCAGATATATCAGATAAGAATCCCTTTTTTGAGAAACCCCATCATCGAGCACTAGATGAAATCGTAAAAGTTGATTATGTTGTCCCAGGTTGTCCAATTGATAAATTTGAATTTGTAAAGGTTATTTCTGCTTTAATTCATGGGAAAGAACCATCAATTCCAGATTACCCGGTGTGCGTTGAATGTAAAAAAGCAGAAAATGTTTGTCTATTTACCATTGGAAAATTTTGTATGGGTCCTGTTGCACGGGCAGGATGTGGTGCTATTTGTCCATCCTTAGGAAATGAATGTGAGGCATGCAGAGGATATGTTAGTAAACCTCATGAAAAAGCCCAAATGGATGTATTACGAGAATATGGGTTACATGCTGATGAAATATTCAATCGACAATCTATGTTTACGTATAGATATAAAGAACAAGAGAAAGATAAAAAGGAGGCAAAAAAATGAGTAAAAACATAGCCATTAATGTAGAGCATGTTACCCGTGTAGAAGGCCATGGTAATATTGTGCTCAATGCAAATAATGGTAAAATCCAGGAAATTGTATGGCAAATATCTGAAGCTCCTAGATTCTTTGAATCTTTTGTTCGTGGAAGACCTTATGGGGAATTATCTCATATTACTTCAAGAATTTGTGGGATATGTTCTATTGGTCATTCTCTTGCATCGTTAAAGGCAACAGAAAATGCATTGGATATTCCTATATCTAAACAAACTGAGATGCTGCGGAAACTTGCGTTACATGGAGAAAATATGCAAAGCCATATTCTTCATGTTGGTTACTTGGTAGCTCCTGATTTATTTAATGTTGGTAGTGTCTTTCCACTGGTTTCATCTGCACCTGAAATTGTAAAAAAAATTATTTCCCTGCATCGATTAGCAAATGAAATGAGCGATTTAATATGTGGAAGAACTATTCATCCTATAACATTAATTCCCGGTGGTTTTTCAAGCATTCCTTCTGATAAACAATTAATGAAATTAAAAGATAAATTAATTGCCTGTCGTCAAACATTAGATGATGTCGCAGGAGTTATTTTAGAAAATGCTGATAAATTACCTAATTTTTCCCGTGAAACTGAATATATTTCACTAACTTCTGATAAGGAATATGCATTATATGATGGTATGATTGGATCAACTGATACTGAAACCATTGATGTAGCTGATTATGAATCTGTTGTCAATGAATTTGTTGTTCCGCAATCCACTGCGAAATATTGTAAACATCAACGAGAATCATATATGGTTGGTGCGATAGCTCGCTTTAATAATAATGCAGCATTATTGCATCCAACAGCAAAAAAATGGGCTAATGATTTCGGTTTGAAACCAATTTCATATAATCCATTTATGAATAATGTTGCACAAGTAGTTGAATATATTCATTCTGTTGAAGATTCAATTGAACTTATTGACATCCTGATGACTGAGGGTATTAATCGTGATGAAAAAGTGAAAAGAAAAGTAAAAGCGGGTAGAGGTATAGGGGCTATTGAGGTTCCCAGAGGCATTTTATTTCATGATTATACCTATGATGCGAAAGGAGTTTGTACAAAAGCAAACTGTGTTATTCCAACAAATCAAAATCATAATAATATTCAGTACGATATGGAAGTTTTTGCGCCAACACTTCTTGATTTACCTAAAAAAGAAATTGAATTAAATCTTGAAATGCTTGT
>Ga0272441_10000582_pt1 | contig 82955 bp, 77 predicted proteins | sample SSMProp6N_FD_193582 | JGI IMG/M metagenome (GOLD analysis project Ga0272441, IMG submission 193582) | Marine sediment archaeal communities from Little Sippewissett salt marsh, Falmouth, MA, United States - SSM-Prop-6N | ecosystem: Environmental > Aquatic > Marine > Wetlands > Sediment ...
AGGCATAGTTTTCTCTTTTCAAGTTAATTTGTTACATCTTTACCATAGCATAAGCTATGGATGGATGTAAGAGGTTAACTTGTTAGGTTTCCTTAACCTACTGGTTTAGTATAGCCAGGACTAATCATCCTTGGTCTTCCTTAAAATATGCACCCAGCAGACTTGGTGTTCGCATGGTAATTTATCATAGGTTTTAAAACAGTCGGTAACTCTAACCCCGTTGTAATCTTGTAAAAGATTTTCCGCATTGCCTTTGCCCCTTGATTTGCCTACTTCAAAAATAGCTTCCTCGGTTTCATTCGAAGCCAGTATCCACGAATAGTTCTTGTCTTTCCCTGTTTGGTGTCCGGTTTCGTCGAGATGGACTAATTTGGCCTGTAAAATCTGTGTTTTTAGCCTTTCAAATTCAGGTCTTAGAGTAATTGCAATCTTATCTAATATGTTCGCTATCTCCCCGTCTGATAGTTTAATTTGGTACAAATCAAAGATGATGTTTTTGGTTTGGGAATAGGTTAGTCGAAGGACATTGATCGAGTAGGCTATTAACTGTTTAGTCTGTGGCCCAAGAGTTGTTATTTTACTCGTGATTGGAATACTGGAGTGCCATCGTTTGCAGTTAGGGCAGTATCCTTTCTCTATTCTCTGCTTAATTATTTTTTTAACTTTAACCTTTTTATCATTCCCCAAGGCTTCAAGTAATGGAATCCGGATGTCTTCGATATATCGAGTGATGAGCTGTTTTCTGGTTAAAGTAGTCCCTCAATCAGGACAGTTGTCTATCTCGTAAAACTCCGTGTCAGTTACGTCGCCCTCAGAGGGTGCTTCTCTTTGATAACTCAAAGGAGCTCTTGGTTTTTTAGGCTTGTCGTTATCGTCAAAACCGTAATTCTTTTTAACTCTTTTCTTTTTACCAAAAACAATGCTGGTCAATTCGTCTACTCTTAGAAGGACATTCTCTAACTCACTCCTTAGATGTTCATTTTCCTGTCTTAGTTTCTTGTTTTCTTCGCGTAATTTGGCATTTTTATTCTTTAATCTGGATATGGATTGTTTTTGCCTTTGTTCTTTAGTTTGTGGTCTTTTTCCTTGTTCCATATACCTGTATTTTACCATATTTTGGCTAGGATTAGGAGTGGATAAAGGGGGTAGTGAGGAGTTACGGTGTTTGCTATTGACAAAATTATAAATATGTGCTATATTTTAAAAATATAATCACACAGGCAGTTAAGCGTTAATTTATGAGAGAGTTTTTAAGGATTAAATTTAATCATTTAAGATTAAACAAACAGTTCTCTTATATAACATGAATTATAGTTATATTAGCTGATTTTGGCTAATCAACTATTATAGAAGAGCTGTTTGTTTTTGGAGGGATTAAATTCAAAAAATCGTTCATTGAAAATTTAATATCAATTAGCTCATTAAATACTGGCTGGCAATATGGTCATAAATCTTATTGCTATATTGCTGGTCAGTATAATTCAGTCCAGTAAGGTAATGTAATCTAAACAGTGAGGTGTCAAAATGAAAAAGTTAATCAAAATTTTGCGCAATCAAAAAATCCTTCATATTTTTAACGATTATGATAATGAAGGCGTCCATCAGGAAATATGGAACAGTGATGTAGTAGTAGCTCCCAATAATAAGGGCTCATTGAAAAACTATGTTTATCATAGAGACGATAGCAACTGGGTTGAATTGGAAAGCCCTTGGGGATTACCCGCTGATTTACAAGAAGTAAATTTTGTATTCGATGAAAGTTTTGAGAATGTCGGATACGAGAAAGAAATTATGATACAGGAGATTAGTGGGAAAATACATTTATTGGTTATTTTCCAACAAGGCAACATCAAAAAAGCTGTATTTGACGGCAAGACTATTTACAACGTTGAAAGTGGCCCGATGGAAAATGACGCAACTATAATCGCTATGGCTTCTGATAGTTTAGAGAGAATCTCTCATGGATATATAGAGGCAGGTATTTTTTACGACTATAGTAATAATGAAGAATTTCGGAATTGGCGGAAAGAGCTTGACAGCATAATGAAAAAAGCACGCCAAGAACGACTTGGCGAGTTGAAAGAAAAAAAAGAGAAAATTGAAAAAGAAAGGTTGGAGCTCGGCATTAAGCTTGGTATCCTCAATGAAGACGGCACTAAAGTAACCGAAGAGCAAGACCGACAGGAAAGAAGTGAATTTATGAAAACGGAATATGCCAAAAAATACATTGATAGTCCTATTTGGGCTTATGTTTGCTCTCGGCACGAATTCGTTGCTTTCCGTCGCCGAGTTATGGAGGTGGAGAAGAAAAATAACAAATAAATTAGTAACTCGGGTGATAGGGCGCGAGGATAAAAAATCTACCTATTAAAACACAAGAGTGGCTTAAAAGCGGGGCCGTTTCATTTTGTGTGGCTGGAGTATAAACCAGTGGAGAGAAATAGTTTTATTTCTCTGTGTCCGTGTTTTGGCTTGTAAAAATTGGCCAATTATTAATCAGGGTTCGCTTTGATTGATAGGCTAGGCTGGCAACCTTCTTGAATGGCAAAGGATTCAAGAAAATGCTGTTGAATTATACAAGGAAGGGTATAAATCAACATAAGAAGTTCCTAGGGCTTTGCAAAACCTAGAGGGCTTAGTAGGCACCATCCTAAGGTGTGAGCGAGATTTTTTTCTGACTTGCTCGGAATTCTTGCTAACCACAAGAAAAAGTCAGAGGCCTTTATAAGGCTTTCAAAAAAAATATTTACAAGGAATGGAGAAGTTAAAATACGGTCAATTCCTTCTCTTCCCGAGTTTCTCTTTAAATAAAAAAAGAGATTCAGGAAAAGATAAAAAGTTCTTTGAAAATTGAATAAATAAATCTCCAAATAGTTGATTGGTTTTTTAAGTTTCTAATTTTTGGGAAATTTAGATAACCAATTAACTGTATAATTTTAATTTATTTTTGGAGGTTTATTATGGAACGCGCATATTACATTTTACGCGGACTAGCAAAACATTTATGGAAAAAAGTTTCTGGCAGAAGCTGGAAGCTGTGTGTCAACGATGTGGCAGGTACCTATTATATTGTCAAACCGAAATTTGGGGAGACAATTAGATCGCATTACAACCTGCACTCGGAATATCCAAGCAGAATAGCAGCAGAGGCAGAAGTTGAAAAAATTAAAAAAGATACCAGCTGTTTTGTTCTCCATGTTAACAACACTGAAGGCGTGGGAATTATTACTGAAGAAAATGACTTTTCTGGAAATTGGAGAGGCAGTAAGTATGGAAGTCGTTATATGTATTCAGGCGAATTCACAACTTACGGACAAGCTCTAGATAGTTTGGAAGGCATGGGGTTAAATTTACGAACAAACTTTTAATGAATTAATTAGTAATTAAGTTGCAATAGAAACTTGAAACCAAGCTTAAATTAACTTAGGAGGTAAGTAATGAACTTATCGAATGAACAAATCCACCGTCTCCGACTTTTGTCGGACAACGAACTTTATACGGAAGCAATAGAGTTCGTAGCAGAAAATCCTTTTTTCCTGTATACATCAGGAAGAAAAAAAATAAAAGGATTGGACGCAATTTTATTGTCAGCACCTGATGATATTAATATCATCATCAGATTTTTTCAAAACTTGGTATACAATAGAGCCAAACAGGAAGCATTTCGCAAGGACGAACGCGATTTTTACACAAACTTGTTAAAAGTAGTGAGCGACAATTGCTTTAAAAAATTCTTTCACTTAGAAGCATTTTCCGATTGTCTTTATTTGGAGACGGACAGCGTGAAAGAGAAAAAATTGAAGCATGAAAAACAAGAATTCTACACATATCATTTTGCTAAAGAATTCTTATATCACATCATCGCGGAAGTATACCGAGCGAATTAAGCTGAGCTAACAGCTTGTAAAAATAAAACAGGCGCGATAACTGCCTTAGTGTTGTTTGCTTAAAGTGTATCTCTAACTCCAGGATTTTGGAGAGTTAGCGGAGACCCGTTTCATTCATTTTATATGATTCTTGGGTACGGCGATGGCTGGAATCGCAGTGAGAAATCCAGACTAGAACGGTCCGTGTAGCTCTTGCACGGGACGCGTCCAATTAAGTTGGTCAGATTATAAAAAATCTTTCCATGTTGTCTAATTGGTGAAGCTGTTAATACTTTTTTGGGTAGCCTTAAGCACAAAAAAGTGTAGGCCATTAATGATGAGGCGCACTCCTATATGGAGTTATACAAAGTCTCGGGACTAGGGATCCCAAAGTTATGCCCCGATGAAAATGTAAGGCAAAGGGTATAGGCGTTTAACGCCACAAAAGCGAGATGAAATTTATCTCGTATCTCAAATTAGGTGATAATTGTTGCTCAAAAGAGCGGCAAATATCCCGATACTTTTGAAATTTATAGGAATGGAGAAATTCAGTTTATAGTCAATTCCTTTCCTTTCCGAGTTTATCAGGTTTGTTTGATGGGTTCAGAAAGGAAATAAAATCAGCCACTAATCTGGCTGTTTTTTTGTTAAGATTAATTGGGGTTTTGAAACTATCAAACAAATAAAATTTTTATTAAATCTAATCCGCAAAAAACCAAAATAATTTTTTTCGTTATCATTTAATTCGGCTTGTCCATTTTTAATAAATTTATTTAATAAATTTATTTAAATATACTTTTGTCAACTGCATAGATAAAAGCGGTTTGCTTGTCAATAATATTTTCTTTAACTAATTTACGCAGTGATTGATCCATAGATATCATACCATCGTCAGCTGATGTTTGAATGATGGTTTTAATCTGTGATATTTTATTTTCCCGAATTAGATTTGAAACTGCAGCAGTATTAATCATAATTTCGCGGGCAGCTACTCGGTTTTTTTTATCTGTAGTGGCGATTAGCTGTTGTGAGATAACACTAACAAGCGACATTGAAAGCTGAATTCTGATTTGATCTTGCTGGTGTGGAGGAAATATATCAATAATACGGTCAATGGTTTGAGCGGCATTGGGGGTGTGCAGGGTGGCAAATACTAAATGTCCAGTTTCAGCTAAAGTGATGGTGGCAGCTACAGTTTCCAGGTCTCTCATTTCGCCGACCATAATTATATTAGGATCCTGACGGACAACATGCTTTAAGGCTTCGGGAAAAGATAGAAAATCAAAACCAAATTGGCGTTGGCGGATAATGCTTTTATTTGGTTTGAATACAAATTCTATTGGGTCTTCAAGAGTAATAATATTACAAGTCCTTTCTTGGTTAATAAGGTCGATGATAGCAGCTAAAGAAGTTGATTTACCGCATCCAGTCGGGCCAGTAATGAGAATTAATCCTTGGTTTAATCTAGCTAAAGAGAAAACAATTTCAGGCATATTTATATGTTCCATTTTAGGAATGTCTGTTTTAATTACCCGGGCGGCTAAGCTGGGGGAACCTTTTTCAAAATGAAGATTAATTCTGAAACGGCCAGAACCATCAAGGTCATAAGCTATATCTAGTTCTCTTTTTTTAATATAATCTTGTTTCTGTTTTGGATTCAGTATAGATAATATTAGAGTTTCTATTTTAGATTGGCTTAATTTATCCATTTTTTCCAGTCGGATTAAATCCCCGTTGATTCTGATTATGGGGTGTTCTTCAGCCACCAAATGAACGTCAGAAGCTTTTTTTTCAACAGCTAGTTTTAAAATTTCGTTTATAGTCATAAGAATATAGGTTTAGTTGTTTAAAGATAAGATTTAACTAATGTTAATTGGATTATATTTTAATTATAGCATATATTTTTAGGCTCGGATTTTTATTTGACAATATTATAGAAATATGTTATATTATAGGTAGTGTAAGTTAAGATTTGGTATGATACTAAAAAGAATATCAATTAAAATTTTAATGTTTATTTTAACTATAGGCAGCTTGTTTAGTATGCCCATGGTTATTGGTGCCCAGATTTATTTCAATAATATAGAAATATATGATATGGCCGATGGTAGCGCCAGATTAAAATGGGATACTTTAATTGAGCCTACCAGAGCCACGGTTTATTATGGCGAGATTGAGGATAATTTGTCCAGATATATTAATTATAGCGCTTATGAGTCTATACATGAAGTTAGATTAAGAGGCTTGCAGGCGAATACAAATTACTATTACAAAATAGTAGCCGAGAATAAGCAAGGCAAAAAAATCGAGTCATTATTGAATGTGTTTTCAACTCGGGATATGGAAGATACCATTCATCCCGAATTTTTAGACTGGGGAGTGACTCAAACCACTAAAGATGCGGCTTTGATTTGGTGGACAACTAATGAACTTACCAGCGCAGAAGTTAATTTTGGTTTTAAACTTTATGATCTTGAATGGAGCGCTGGTTATGGCGGACTGGATAAATACCATGAAATGTTTTTATATCGATTATACCCAGGTTCGAGGTATCACGTAAAAGTGATTGCTAGCGATGAAGCTGGCAACAAGCAAATTATATTTTTTGAATTTATAACTACATGGGCACCGGATGGAAATTCTGATCTTAAAATATATTCAATTGAACCTAATAATATGGAATCAGATTTACTTAAAAGTAATAAAGCCACTTTAAAATGGAAGACAAACTTAGCAGCTAAGAGTAAAGTTTATTATGGGGTTGAGCCAGGCAGATATGGCTGGTATGAAGATGTTAGTGTAGATAAAAGAAGCTTAGAGCATCAAGTTACCATAGATAATTTAGAGCCAGATACTGTTTATTATTATGAAATAGAAGTGTATGACAGTGTGTATAATAAATCAAATCATACGGATGAGCTTACTTTCAGCACTTTAAACTCAAATCCAGAGGATAAGGATGAACCCCAAATATTGATCGGAGCTGGACTTGATAGCGATGGCGATAAGCTATCTGATTATTTTGAGATTGAAGTCGGCACAGATAAATATAATCCGGATAGTGACGGAGATGGTTATGACGACGGAGAGGAGATTAGTCATGGGTATGATCCGTTGATACCAGGCAGTGGCGAGGATGCAAAATTGAAAATTGAATATTATTTTAGGCCTAAATTACCAACAGCAAAAGAGGCGATAAAGGAAGAGGAATTAAGGCGGATTACCACTGAAAGGTTGGGCCGGTATATGATTAGTAATAAGAACTGGAAAATATTAACCAGTGCTTATATATACGGCCAATATCCAGTAGAGGCGATTGTGCAGGCGATGAAGTTTGGCGGGTTTACTGTGCACCCGACGATTAATTGGACGGCCTGGAAAACAAGTTGGCAATATCAGGAGTATATTGGTAAATAATTTTTTAGGATAATTTGAATCAGGTTTTAGTCTATTTTTTTGATTAAAATAACAATACCCCCACTTTTTTAAAATTTTGGGGGTATTGTGTTTATATAGTATTTAAATTAGAAGTTATTTATTAGCTCTGATTGACTGGGCTACCGCCTTCCATGGGATTAATACCCGGTCAATTATATGCACCGTGCCATTAGAGGTAACAACGTCAGGGATAATAACTTCAGCTCGATTAATAAATACACCTTGGTTGTTGTTTCGAGCCAGTATTTTTGAGCCCTGAATAGAGTCAACAATAGTAGCCCTGGGTATGTCAGCGGAAGTAATATCAGCACTAACTACGTGGTATAGCAGGATGTCAGTTAATAATTCTGGATTTTTTTGTAGTGCTTTTTTTACTATCCGAGGCATTTGCTCAAAAGCTTCATTGGTAGGGGCAAATACAGTGAAGGGGCCGGGCGATTTTAAGGTGTCCACTAGTTCGGCTTCGGTAACCAGGATAGTTAAAGTTGACAATTCCGGGGTGTTAATAGCGGTGTCGATAATATCATTGCTGATAGCGCTAGTAAAGTTTAGTGGCGATAGTAATAGAGTAATAGCCATTAAACCGATGGTTATTTTTTTTATTATTTTTTTCATATAATTTTATTTTAGCGGATACATATAATATTAATTGTTGTTTTTTATTCAGGCAGTAGAACAGCGTCAATTACATGGATGATACCGTTGGATGCTTCAATATCAGTTTGAGTTACAGTGGCTTGATTTATTTTGACGCCGTTGTCAGATGCATTAATTGTAAGCTTGCCGCCTTGGACTGTTTCGGCTTCAGAGAGGTTAATTACATCTGTAGCCATAACTTTTCCAGAGATTACGTGGTATGTCAGAATTTTAGCCAGTTCATCTTTATTTTCTAAAAGTGAATCTAATGTGCCGGCAGGCAGTTTGGCAAAAGCTTCGTCAGTAGGAGCAAATACAGTAAATGGACCTGGGCCGGAAAGAATTTCCGTCAATTCCGCGGCTTTAATAGCGGAAGCTAAAGTATTAAATTGTCCCGCTTGAGCGGCTGTTTCAAGAATGTTGTTTTTGTTCATATGATTAGTTTGGTTATTGTTGTTTGTAATATTGTTGTTATTAGGTGTTTGGTCATTTTTATTACCAGTACAGCCAGTGCTAATTATTACAATAGCTATTAATATAACAGCTAAGGGTATTATTTTTTTTGTTACGCTCTTCATATTTTTAGTTTAAACGATTAATTTTGTGGCTGGTTTTTATTATCACAGCTTAGTTTTGATGTATTTAGAGCCAAGTAAACGGCTGATATGCCGACTAGTGAATATATTAGCCGTGAAATTATTGACATATCTCCGAAAATAAAGGCAACTAAATCAAAATTTGCAATGCCGACCAGACCCCAGTTAAGGGCGCCGACTAGGACTAGAATTAAAGTTAACCAGTCGATTGAATTCATTTTTTTCATATAATTATTGATTAATTTTTTTAATAATGTTATTTTTATAAAAAGTCACGCAGTTCGACCTTTGTTTGTTTATGGGGCGGATGCGCGGCTTTTTTTGCTATTTTAAAGATTTTAATATTAGACGATGGATTGAAAGTAATATTCTTTTAATTTCTTTTGAGTTTGGCTTTTGAGGATAATATTCCATAATAAATCCATTGATAGCATGTGCTATTATTTTAGCTTTGGCTTCTGTATCTTTGATATTGAATTCTTTATTTTTGTTTCCGTGCTCAAGTATTTTTTTTATATGAATATAAGTTTGTTTCGGGATATAACCTCCTTGTTGCTTATTGAAGCTTTTTCTATACATTAAGTAATATTTTAAAGTAGAAACAATATCTTCAGCGTGATTCATTTGGAATAATATATATTGCTCTAGTTGAGCCGCGGCTGTTTTTTTAGGTTTTATTTTTCTTATTTTGACTTCTAGGTCTGATTGAATGTGGTCAAACATTTGTCTAAGCAGTATATCTTTGTCTTGAAAATAATGGTAGATAACCGATGGTGATATATTCGTTTTTTCAGCTAAGTCGCGCATACTTAGCCTTTTTTGACACTTCGAAGCAAACATTTTTTTGGTAATATTAAGTATCTTTGATTTAGTATTTGTCTCCATAATATTTATTTAACTCGGATTATTGGTGTATAAAACGAATTATTGTTGATTAATTTGTATATCGAACGTTCGTTCTAATAATAGCAACAGCAATAAATATTGTCAAATCTATACTTGTGGATAAGTTTTACTATGATAAGAAATTTTAAGTTGGTAATTCTATAATTATTGGCATGGGATGGTTTAGTATAGATATGTATGGCAAAAAGTTGAAAAGGTATGAAATAAAGAAAAAGCGAATTCAAGAAAGATTAAGTAGAATTGGTAAATCTAATAAAAATTACTATATTAACGCTAATACTATATTTTCTTTAGCTAAAAGGGTTCCCGAAATCTTTAACAGTTCTGAACCTGAAGAAAAACGACAACTTATCGATTTTCTATTTCAGAATTTAGAATTAGATGGTAAAAACCTCGAATACAAATTAAAAACACCGTTTAAAACGATGTTCTTAGCCAGTAAAAAGAATGATTGTTCAATATGGGGTGGTAGATGGGATTTGAACCCACAACCACTGGTACCACAAACCAGTGCTCTACCGTTGAGCTACTACCACCGCGTGAATTACTATTAGAGATGGAATTTACCCCGGGCAGGACTTGAACCTGCAGTCTTCACCTTAGAAGGGTGTTGCATTATCCAGTTATGCTACCGGGGCTGAATGTTATATTTAAATTTTATATTAAATTAGATTAAAAATCCAGTGCTTGTATTTGTTATTAGTTTAGATTATAGATAAAAAACAGATTTAATCCAAGTTTACATTATTTGTTTTGGGCAGGCAAATTAAGATTATTTTTTTAAAAATAGGTTTGTGGGTAAAGTTTTTAAGCTAGAATAAAATGTTTTTTTATTTAGGCTTATTGATTATTATTAGCTTCTATTTTTATTTGACAGATTATTTGTTTAGTGCTATTATAAGATTAATTATTATTTTTGCCTAATTTTGGCAAATTATATTATCCACAACCTGCCCGTAGAAGTGGGCTTAGTAAAAATGCGTTATACAGGGCGGTTCAATAAATTAAATAGTAATATTTAGTAAGAACACAATATCTCGGCAGTTTTATTTGACAGCCGGGTTAATTTTGTGTCTATTTTTTGTTATCTCACTAATTAAGTTTATTTTTTATGCAAACTAAGATTAGATCGGGCAAAACTAAACGGCATTACTATACACCTAGGCACCAAGCAATTGATTTACCTGATTTAATCGAGGTGCAAAAGAATTCATATAATTGGTTTTTAAAAGAAGGTTTGCGCGAACTTTTTGATGAGATAAATCCGATTAAGGATTTTATTGGCAGGGATTTAGAGCTTCATTTCGTGGATTACAATTTAGATGAACCTAAGTTTGATGAGGTAACAGCTAAATCAAGAAATACAACTTATGAAGCTGCAATCCGAACGAATGTAAAATTAATTAATAAAAGAACTAGTGAAGTAAAGGAACAGGAAATATATTTGGCTGATTTTCCATTAATGACTGATAGGGGAACTTTTATTATAAATGGAATCGAAAGAGTAGTAGTATCCCAGCTGATTCGTTCAGCCGGTGTTTTTTTTACTTCAACTTATCTTGGGGGCAAACGCTATTATGGAGCCAAAATAATACCAAATCGAGGGGCATGGCTTGAGATTGAGACAGCTCCAAATGGGGTTATTACAGTTAAGATTGATAGAAAAAGAAAGGTGCCAGTGACTTCCTTGCTCCGGGCTTTTGGCTATATACTTGATGATGAAATAAAAGATTTATTTAAGCAAGTCGATACTTTGCCTGATTTTAAGTTTATGGATATTACCTTGGAAAAAGATAATGCCAAAACAGAAGACGAGGGATTAAAGGAGGTATATAAAAGGATAAGGCCGGGTGATTTGGCGACAGCAGAAAATGCCAGGCAATTGATACATTCAATGTTTTTTAATTTTGATCGGTATGATTTTGGTAAAGTCGGCCGGTATAAACTGAATCAAAGGTTTGGGGATGATTATAGTCTGGAAAAAGAAGATCGGGTATTGAAAAAAACAGATTTAATTAATATTTTAAGAGAAATAATAAAATTAAATATAAATCAGAGGGACGCCGATGATATTGATCATTTGGGCAATCGCAGGATTAGGGCTGTGGGTGAATTAGTCCAAAATCGTTTTCGGTTGGGTATGGCCAGAATGGAGCGGGCGATTGTAGATAAGATGAGTACAGCTGATATCAGCAATATTGCCCCGGCGCAGCTAGTAAACACCAGGCCGATTATTGGAGCAGTGAAGGAGTTTTTTATGTCTTCACAATTATCCCAGTTTATGGATCAGACAAATCCTTTAGCGGAACTTGAACATAAAAGAAGAATATCAGCTATGGGTCCGGGCGGTTTATCTCGGGAAAGAGCTGGGTTTGAAGTCAGGGATGTCCACCGGACTCATTATGGCCGTATTTGTCCGATTGCAACCCCAGAAGGCCCTAACATTGGCTTGGTAGGGCATTTATCTTGTTTTGCTCGGGTTAATGATTATGGTTTTATTGAAACTCCATATAGAAAAATTGATAAGAAAATTGAAAGTAAACCCAAAACAACCAATGAAATTGTTTATTTAGATTCTTTTTCAGAAGAAAAAGCTATTATTACCGCTGCTAATACTCCAGTAGATCAAGATGGTTATTTTATGGAAGAGAGAGTAGCGCTTAGAAAAGAAGGAGAACCGATACTGGGCCATGTTAGCGAGGCTGATTATATGGATGTAGCTCCTAATCAAATTATTTCAGTAGCTACTTCTTTGATTCCTTTTTTAGAGCACAATGATGCTGTTAGGGCTTTGATGGGCACTAACATGCAGAGACAAGCAGTGCCGGTGGTCAAGGCTAAAGCACCCATAGTAGCGACTGGAGTTGAATATCGAGCCGCAGTTGATTCCGGTCAGGTGATATTATCGCAAGAGGCTGGAGAAGTAGTTTCTGCGAGCGCGGAAAGGATAGAAGTGGCTGGTGAGAGCGGTAATATTAAAAATTATAATTTAACTAAATTTTCCAGGTCCAATGCTTCTACTTGTTTAAATCAGAGAGTTGCAGTTGAAAAGGGTGAAATAGTAGAAAAAGGAGCTGTTTTAGCCGACGGTGCTGCTTGTGATTGCGGGGAGTTGGCTTTAGGCCAGAATTTATTAGTAGCATTTATGCCATGGGAAGGGGGTAATTATGAAGACGCAATTTTATTGTCTGAAAATTTAGTTAAAGACGACAAATACACCTCAATACATATTGAAGATTATATTCTTGATGTTAGAGAAACTAAATTAGGCCCTGAAGTAATAACTAGGGATATTCCTAACATTGGAGAAGAGAAATTAAAAGATTTGGATGAGGATGGAATAATCAGAGTCGGGGCAGAGGTTTCTTCGGGTGATATTTTAGTAGGAAAGATTACACCAAAAGGAGAAACAGAGCTGACAGCTGAAGAGAGATTGCTCAGGGCTATATTTGGAGAAAAAGCAAAAGAAGTTAGAGATACTTCTTTGTATTTAGAACATGGAGAGCATGGCAAGGTAATAGATATTAAGATTTTTTCAAGACAAAATGGAGATAAGATGTCGGCAGGAGTAATTAAGCAAGTTCAGGTCACAGTGGCTAATATGCGTAAAATACAAGTAGGTGATAAAATGGCGGGTCGGCATGGGAATAAAGGAGTGATCTCAAGGATTGTTTCAGTTGAGGATTTGCCTCATTTGCCGGATGGAACTCCGGTTGATATTGTTTTAAATCCGCTTGGAGTTGCTTCCAGGATGAATTTGGGCCAGATTTTAGAGACCCATTTAGGTTTGGTAGCTAAAAATAAGGATATTAAAGTAGCTACACCGACACTGAACGGAGTTCCAGAGCAGATGATAAAAGATGAGCTTAAGTCTTTTGGTTTTAACGAGAGTGGAAAGATGAGGCTGATAGATGGGCGTAGTGGAGATAGTTTTGAAAATGAAACTACCGTAGGCTATATTTATATGATGAAATTAGTGCATATGGTAGAAGATAAAATCCACCAGCGTTCTATTGGGCCATATTCATTAGTTACTCAGCAGCCTTTGGGTGGCAAAGCACAGTTTGGGGGGCAGAGGTTTGGAGAAATGGAAGTTTGGGCGCTGGAGGCTTATGGAGCTGCTTATACATTACAGGAGATTTTGACCATCAAGTCAGATGATGTCCCCGGAAGATCAAAGGCCTATGAGTCAATTATAAAAGGAGAGTCTATAAATCGTTTGAATATACCAGAAGCGTTTAATGTTTTGGTAAGGGAATTAAAAAGTTTATGTTTAGATGTGGAGCTTTTAAAACAAGGCAGGGCAGTTGATAGTGGCGGAGTCGAGGATTTACCCGGTAGGAAGACCGATAGAGACAGTGAGAATAATAATGAACAGGATGAATATAAAACAGACAAGAGCAAAGAAGCGAGTGGAGATAAATAGATATAATTTGTTAGTATGTTTTTAAAATTATTATATTATATTTAGATTATTTAAATTATATTTTATTTTTTGAATACTAATTTTATGTATGAGGAAAAACAGAAGACAATAGAATTTGATGCGGTTAGATTAAAGGTGGCATCGCCAGAATCAATTCATGACTGGTCTTATGGCGAAGTTTTAAAGCCAGAAACAATAAATTATAGGACTCAAAAGCCAGAGAAAGACGGTTTGTTTTGTGAAAGAATTTTTGGGCCGACTAAGGATTGGGAGTGTTATTGCGGTAAATATAAAAGGATTAGATACAAGGGTATTATTTGTGATAAGTGTGGAGTTGAGGTTACCAGGTCTTTAGTGCGCAGAGAAAGGATGGGTCATATTGATTTAGTGGTCCCAGTATCGCATATATGGTTTTTGCGCGGAGTGCCTTCAAAATTAGGTTTAGTGCTTAATGTCAGCCCGCAAGCATTGGAGAGGGTGATATATTTTGCTGATTATATAATATTAAAAGTAGATGAGGAGTTAAAAGTTGACACATTAGAACAAGTTCAAGATGAATATAAGAGTAAGAAAAAAAGAATAGAGGGTGATTTTTCAAATCAAGTTAAACAGTCAAAAGGCAAACCTGATCGTGAAAATTTTATTAAAAAATTGGAAGAAAATAAGGATAAACAGTTAAAAGAATTGGCAGTCGCATTTGAAACCGCTAAAAAAGAAATAGGAGAAATAAAGAAATTAAAAATAATTTCAGAGAGTATTTACCAGGATTGGTCGCTTAAGTATGGACACATTTTTGAGGCTGGTATTGGGGCAGAGGCAGTATATAATTTATTAGAGGAATTTGATGTTGAAGAGGAGAGTAAATTGATTGAAAAATCAATTAATAAAACTACCGGAACCAGCCATAAAAAAATGATGAAGAGGTTGAAATTATTAAAAAGTTTTAAAACTAATAATATAAAACCAGAGTGGATGATTTTGAAAACGATTCCAGTGATACCACCTGATTTAAGGCCTATGGTTCAACTTGATGGGGGCCGTTTTGCCACTTCTGATTTAAATGATTTGTATAGAAGAGTTATAAATAGAAATAATCGTTTGAAAAAATTGTTAGAGTTAAATGCACCTGAGGTTATATGTAGAAATGAAAAAAGGATGTTACAGGAAGCTGTAGATGCCTTAATAGATAATTCAGCTCGGCATGGTAAAACAGTCACTGCTTCTACGGGGCAGAAAAGAATGCTTAAATCATTAGCAGATATATTGAAAGGAAAGCAAGGGAGATTTAGACAGAATTTATTAGGGAAAAGAGTTGATTATTCTGGTCGTAGTGTGATTGTAGTGGGTCCTAATTTAAAATTCAATGAGTGTGGAATTCCCAAAAGAATGGCTTTGGAATTATTCAAACCTTTTGTTATTGCTGAACTTATTAAAAGAGAACGGGTTCATAATGTGCGGTCTGCTAATAGATTTATTGATACTAACGATGATGAGGTTTGGAGTATTTTAGAATCTATTGTTAAGGATGCTTATGTATTTTTGAACCGAGCGCCAACTTTACATCGCTTGGGAATACAATCTTTTAAGCCGGTTTTGATAGAAGGAAAAGCGATTAGACTTCACCCATTAGTATGCCCTCCATTTAATGCTGATTTTGATGGCGACCAAATGGCGGTTCATGTGCCTTTAACGGATGAAGCTAAAAAGGAGTCAAAGCATATAATGTTATCATCTAAGAATATATTGAAACCAGCTACGGGCGATCCAGCAGTAGCTCCGGCACAGGATTTTGTTTTGGGGTGTTATTTTTTGACTTCGATTTCGGAAAGCGGGGATAGCAAGGAAAATTTGAAGTATTTTGCTTCGGACATTGAAGCTAATCAAGCATATGATAATGGAGTTATTAAACTACAGCAGAAAATAAAGGTTCGATTTAAAGGCAAAATAATTGAAACTAGTATTGGTAGGATAATTTTTAATGAGATTGTTCCGGGTAAAATAGGATTTGTTAACGAGGTTACTACTAAGACTAAACTTAAAGAATTGACTAATGGTATAATTGAAATTTATGGCATAGAGAGAGCGGTCGAATTTTTAGATCAAGTAAAGGATTTGGCAATTAAATATATAACTATTTCTGGTTTATCTTGGGGGATGCTTGATTTACCCGAATTATCGGAGAAGTATGACGTATTTAAGCAAGCAGAGGTAGATGCGGAAGAGGTTCAAAATCAATATGATCAGGGGTTTTTAACTAATGACGAGCGCCATATTAAGGTAGTTGAAATTTGGGCTCATGTTAAAGATAAGATAGTTGATATATGCAAGCAGAAATTACCTAGAGATAATTCGGTGTTTTCAATGATGAATTCAGGTGCTAGAGGCTCCTGGGGCCAAACTACGCAGATGATGGGAATGAGAGGTTTAATGGCCAATCCTAATGGAGATACCATAGAGCTACCTGTTAAAGCTTCACTTAAAGAGGGTATGGATGTATTAGAATATTTTATAACTACTCATGGAGCCAGAAAGGGATTATCTGATACGGCGCTTAGGACTGCCAATGCCGGATATTTAACCAGACGTTTAATCGATGTAGCTCAAGAGGTTATTATTAGTGAAGATGATTGCGGAGATCAGGATGGCGTATTAATTACCAACAAGGACGCAAGAGCTATGGGGGAAACTTTAGTAAAAAAAGTTAAAGGCAGGGTCTGTATGGAAGAGGTTAAAAATAATAAAGGTAAAGTAATTGTAGCATCAGGTGAAATCATAGATGACGAGAAAGCTAGGTTGATTCAAAAAGAAGAAATAGAGCAGATAAAAATAAGATCGATATTAAGTTGTAAAAGCAGGCGCGGAATATGTGCTAAATGTTATGGTTGGGATTTGGGAACTAAGAAATTAGTGAAAAAAGGTATTGCTGTTGGAATTGTAGCCGCACAGAGTATTGGTGAGCCCGGGACTCAACTTACAATGAGAACATTTCATACTGGTGGAGTGGCTGGTTCAGGTGATATTACCCAAGGTTTACCCAGGGTTGAGGAGATTTTTGAGGCCAGGCCAGTTAAAAAGCCGGCATTTATATCTCCAATTGACGGTCAAGCAGAAGTGAAATTAAACGAACAGACTAAAGAAAAAATTATTATTATCAGAGGAATTGAGATTAAAGAGGAGAGGGTATTTGTCAAAAATAATGATATAAACAAGATTAAAAAGAAGGAAAATTCAAAAGTGAAAAAAGGAGATGTTATTTTGGAAAAACCAAGAAAAATAAAAGCATTGATGGACGGAGTGTTGAAATTTGATAAAGTTGATGATTATAGAACAGCTTTGGTATTTAGAAATGAAAAAGAGGTGGAGAGGGAATTTATAGTTCCCAGAGGCCGTGATGTATGGATCAATGACGGGGATATGGTAGTTAGAGGCGATCAGTTGACAGACGGGTCACTGGACGTGCATTCTCTGCATAAAATAAATGGGCAGAAAGCAGTACAGAATTATATTATAAAAGAAATACAATATGTTTATTCATCGCAAGGCCAACCTCTGAATGACAAACATATTGAGGTTATAATTAGGCAGATGTTTTCAAAATTTGTGGTTATTGATCCTGGGGACACCACTTTAATTTCCGGAGAAGTAGTGGATAAGTATGAGTTTTATGACGAGAATGAAAATGCTATTAACGAGGGTAAAGCACCTGCTTTTGGGAGACCGGTTTTACTTGGTATAACCAAAGCTTCTTTATCAACTCAATCATTTTTAGCCTCGGCTTCTTTTCAGGAGACTACCAGGATATTAATTGATGCGGCTGTTACTGGCAAAGTAGATCACTTAAGAGGATTGAAAGAGAACGTAATTATAGGCCGATTAATACCTTGCGGTACTGGATTGTCCGGTTTTAAGTGGCCAGGTAAAGCCGAGAAGAATAAAGCTAGTTAGAATATATTCATTTTATAGAAATAAAACAGCTTTTTGGATAAAAGGCTGTTTTATTTTTGACACAATATGGTTTTAGTTTTAATTATTTATAACTAGAATATATTAGAGTCCAATTAGAATCAATGATATAGAGATGACGGTGTGGAGAAAGGCGGTTATTTTATATTTGTATTTTTGGATACTTTTTATGTGATATTCAGTCTTTAGCGGATATTACGATTGTTTGTGTTTGCAAATTTTTTAACCAATTTTTTATATTCAGACCCTTTTTGATTATAGTTTTCATATAAATCATAGCTTGATGCCGCTGGCGAAAGTATAACTGAATGGTGTTTAGGAGTATGCTGGAAGCAATTAATTATAGTTTGTTTCATGTTTTTTACTTTGATAATTGTTTTATTATTTTTGCATTTATTTAATTGTTTAAATATTTTTTCTCCGGTATTTGGCCAGCAGATAACAGTTTTTATGTTTGACGATAGGATTTTTTTAATTAATTTATTATAGTTAAGGCCACGATCAAAACCACCCACTATAATAGTCCATAGTTTTTTATTTTTTAGAGATTCAATGGCTTTTATAGTTGATTCTGGTGTAGTTGAGAGCACATCATTGTAAAAATTTATTTGTTTAAATCGACCGACATATTCAAGTCGGTTTTTTAAACCAGTGAATTTTGTGATTGTTTTTGCGATTATTTGGGGATTGATTTTCAGTATGCGGGTAATCTCAATACAGGCTTGAATATTTTCAAGGTTGTGATTGCCAATAATTTTTATATTTTTGGGATTGATAATTTTTTTATCAATTGAGTTAAATTTTATTTTTTTTATTTTTTTATTTTTTATATATGACCAGATTAATTTGTAGTTTGAATTATATATTAAAGCACCAGAAGGTTTTATATGGTTAGCAATATTCATTTTGGCTTGGTAATATTTTTTTAGACTACCATGATAATTTATATGTTCTGGGAATAAGGAGGTAATAATAGCATAGTCAAGTTGGCCATTTAAAGTATCGAGTTGGTAAGATGATAGTTCAGCGATAAAAAAAGTATTATAACTGTCTTTGGTTATAAAATCGAGAAAAGGTTTGCCGATATTGCCAACAAGAATGGTTTTTTTACCGGCTTGTTTTAATATTTTATAAATAATAGTGGCAGTAGTGCTTTTACCTTTGGTGCCAGTAACTCCTATTATTTTGCCTTTAATATTAGCCAAAAATATATTTAAATTAGTGGTGATTTTTATGTTTTTTTTCGTTAGTTTTGATGTGGCAATGAGGTCTAGTTTTAGTCCTGATGTTTTGATTATAATATCAAATTTATTTATTTTCTTTAAATAATTTTTACCCAAAATCAAATCTATATTTTTGTCATTAAGTAGGGTTTGTTTATATTTTGAATTGAATTGGTTGATATTTTTTTGATCGGCTACGGAGATGTTTATATTTCCAAGTTTTCGGCGTAAAAATTTTAAGCTTGAAAATCCTTCGCGGGCAAAACCGAGAATAACTATTTTTTTATTTTTTAAGTCGTTTATATCCATACTATAATTGTGAGATTTAATATAATGTAGGTTATTTTATTATTTGTTGAAATTTTTTGGGCAGGTTATGTTGGTTATAGGTTTTAAATAGTTTTTTTTGTAAATATTTGATATTTTTTATTTTAGGCAATAGTTGTTTGGTGAATTGTTTGATTATAAAATTGTGTTGGTAGTCTGATTTTTTTGAAGCTAGATACAGGGCAAGCTGCATTTCTTCCGGCGTGCCAACACATTCAAATGGTTTTGTCTTTTTTTGCCCTAAAAGTTCTTGAAAGATTGGTTCTAGTTTTTTATTCTGGTATAGGTTGCATTTAAATATTTTTATTAACTGTTTTAGAGGCAGGAATGCAGACAGCATTGTCCACACAAAGACGCATTTGGGGCATTGGCAGCACCAGCGGTTTTTTTGCTGGCCGGAAAACTTAAAATTAGCCAAATTACAACTTGAAAATTGAGGGAAATATTTTTCATATTGACTAAATTTTTGAGTAATTTTGATTTCATACCATGGTCTAAGCAGGCTGAAGTAATTGATATTAGGAGTGATAAAAGTGTTTATATATTGAGTTATATCCTGTTCAAATTCAAATGATTTAGCATATTGATGATTTATTTGTTGTCCAAAGTATTTGGTATTGCCATAATTTGAGCTGCGTTCGTTGGAGTAAATAATGAATTTGTATCCATGCAAAATAGCAAACACTAGAGCCGTAAAAGATGTATAGGCTGAAAATGGAATATGGCCACTGTAAACATTTTTTTTTCGATTTATTTTAAAGAATTTGGGATCAATTTTACGATTTATAATAAACAGTTTTTTATCTATAGTTTTTGCTACTTTAGAAGTAGTATTAAATTTTCGCAAGCTAATCAAATCAAAATCAAATTTATTTTGTTTTAAAATTTCACAGGTTAAGACTGAGTCTTTACCACCGCCAAGAGGAACTAATATTTTATTAAGGTTTAATTTGATATTTTTAGGATGGTAGTTTTTTTGGTGAGGAAATTTTATTAGTTCCTTGGGATTAATTTTGTTTTGGTAAAAAAATTCACCTAATCCTTTGGTATATAATTTATTCCAAAATTTGGCTTGTTTTAGGCTTAGTTTATGAGATTTGAGTTCAATTTTTTTAGGACAGTAGGTTTTATAATAAGTTATACCAGCGATTAAAAAAAGATTAAACAAAGCTTTGTCCAAGGCGTTTAATCTGTATTTATTTATTTTTTGTTTGGTTTTGGGGAACTGTAATGTTTCAGTAAATTTTATGGTTTTATGCTTATTTTTTCCAGGCTGTTGTCTATTTATGCAATAATTAAAACTAGCCACATTAGTTTTTGGGTTAAAATTATAGTGTTCAAATTTAAAAATATCCGTGTTCATATATGAAAAATATGATTTTTACGATTTGATAATTTTAATTAATTCCTGCTTAAGCTTAGTTAGTGTTTTTTTGTTTTTAGCCTCTATTGTAAGGCGCAGTAAGGGTTCGGTATTTGACGGCCTGACATTAAACCACCAGCCAGTTTTGGCTTTCCAATTGTCAACGGTGATACCATCTAGAAAATCTTGTTTGTATTGATGGTATTTGGTTTTGATTTGTTTTATTTTAGCTTCTGTGTCAGCGACCGGAGTGTTTATTTCAGGTAGTTTATGGTATTTATAAAAAGGTTTTACGATTTCAGATAACGGTTTTTTAAAGTTTGATAATAATTCAAGCATAATAACCAGAGCAATAAAACCTGAATCAGCATAAGCATTGTCGCGGAAGGAGTAATGGGCGGATAGTTCACCTCCCATAATGCCGTTATTTTTTTTTATTCCTTCAGCTACATTAACAAAACCAACTGCAGTTCTAATTGGCTTGCCTCCCCATTCACGTATTTTTTCAGGGACTATTTTAGAGCAGATTAGATTGTATGAGATTGCTTGGCCCGGTTCCCTATCCAAAAATAGTTTAGCTAGCAGAAGTAAGGTTATGTCAGCGCGGATGAAGTTGCCTTTTTCGCTGATGAAAAATAAGCGGTCAGTGTCTCCGTCCAATATCATACCAAAGTCAGCTTTAGTGGTTATAACTTTTTTACATATGCCAATTTGACTTTTGGGGTCGAGTGGATTTGAGGGGTGAGCCGGAAAATTTCCATCAAGTTTGAAATTCATCGGGATAATTTTTATTGGCAGTTTTTTGGCTAGCATAGGAATTACTTTGCCGGCCATGCCATTACCGGCATCAATAACGACTTTAAGTGGTTTGATGCTTTTTGTATTAGTAAAGTTTAGGATATGTTTAATATAATTAGGATATATATTTTTATTTTTAATTATGATTTTTTTTGTGGTTGGTTTTATTGATTTGGCGGCTAATTTTTTTACTAAAGGCAACAATTCTCGACCGCGAATCCATTTTAGATTTGTTTTTTTTCTAACTACCATTTTACAGCCATTATAACCGGCTGGATTATGAGAAGCAGTAATCATTATACCGCTTTTGTAATTTAAAATACCGACACTAAAATAGACTGCATCTATGGGGACTAAGCCAATGTCGATGATATTTTTTACACCCTGGTCAATTAATCCTTGAATAATGGCTGATTTAATTATTGATCCGGAGTTACGCATATCTCGGCCAATAATAACTTGTTTAGCTTTAGTTTTTATAGCAAAGGCCCGGCCGATTAAGTAAGCGGTATGTTTATTTAATTCATCAGGGTAGATACCCCTGATGTCGTAAGCTTTAAAGATTTTTTTGTTTATTTTTTCCATATAATAAGGTTAAATGTTAATATAGTTATTTTATTTTATATTAGTTTAAAATTCAAGTTTTGATAATTAATTCGGAGACGCAATAGAAACGATGTTTTTTCCTTTCCATTGGTATGTTTTTTGGTTGTTGTAAGAATAATAATTTTCAATAATTTTGAAACCAGATTGACGGAGTAATTTTTTTAACTCAAACTTAGTAAAAGCACGGTAGTAAAGCGGTTCATATTTTTGTTTATCACTTGATTGCCAGATAGTAATAATGTCTTTGAAGCCTAGTCCAAGTGAATTAATATCGATGTGCCTGATTGATTTAATGTTTGAGTGTTTAAGTAATTTATAGTTCCAAATATTTTTTTTGTATTTGATATTCCATAGGTTCCAATTAGTCATAATAAGAAGGCCATTAGGTTTAAGTAATTTTTTGATATGTTGTAAAATTAGTAGTCTGATTTTTTTAGAAGGAATATGATTAAAGACGGCAAACATGAAGATTATATTGAATTTTTGAGGTTGGAGTTGACTGAGATTGAGAATATTTAAATATTTAAACTCAGCCTTTAAGTGTTTAATTGTTTTATTGTCTAAGTGTTTTAGCGCTTGGTTAATTAATTTTTTGGAGGAGTCAATAGCGAGGTAGTTTATTTTATAATTTTTGATTAGTTCTAACAAGCGCCCGTTGCCACAGCCGAGATCGAGAATATTTTGATAATTTTTAACGTATTTTTTAATTAGCGTTTGCATTTCAGGCCAGGGACGGTCGCGGGTAGCTGAAAAATTATTGGCGATTAAATCGTAGGTTTGTTGATTGAGCTCTATAATTTTTTGGGCTTGGAATTGATTCATATTATTAAAGTAACATAGTATTTACCATTTGACTAATGGGTTTGCGGGATATATTATAAAGGGTAACAGCTTTATGGTTTGATATTTAAGGATATTTATTTTTAATTGTTATATTACCATATTCCTGAATTATTTATTTATGCAGATATCCAGAAAAATTGTTAAATATTTATTAAAACATCCTCCTAAAAATAATGAGGATGTTTTACGGATAAAGAGAAAGTTTTGCAAACAATATAATTTTGATAATCCAGTTACAAATACGGAGTTATTAAAGGAGTTGGGCAATACAAGGATAATGGATAAAGATGCTATATATCAGCTTAGATCGGTTTTGCGTAAGCGAAAAATAAGAACTTTATCCGGAGTGGCTCCAATAGCGGTATTAACCAAAGCTTTTAAATGTCCGGGTAAATGTGCTTATTGCCCAGATGAGGCCAAGATGCCTAAAAGTTATTTATCTAACGAACCAGCAGTAATGAGAGCGGTTTTATGTAAATTTGATCCTTATAAGCAGGTGCGTATGAGATTAAGGGCGCTTAAAGACAATGGGCATGAAACTGATAAACTGGAGTTGATTGTTATGGGAGGAACTTGGTCATATTTATCTGAAAAGTATCAGATATGGTATTTAAAAGAATGTTATCGGGCGGCGAATGGTTCAAAGAATAGTGAGCAATTAAAAACTAATCAGGGATTAGTAGAATTAAAAAAAGAGTTATATAGACAGCAGAAAAAGAATGAGAAGGCGAAAAATAGGATTGTTGGATTGACGTTAGAAACCAGGCCGGATTATATTAACGAACAGGAGTTGTTAAAGATGAGGGAATATGGTTGTACTCGAATTGAGATTGGATTGCAGCACGTTGACGATAGTATTTTGAAGTTGAATAAAAGAGGGCATAATGTTGATGCCAGTATAAAAGCAACTGAACTAATGAGAGCGTTTGGTTTTAAGATTACTTATCATTTAATGTTAAACTTGCCCGGTTCTGATTTTAGTAAAGATTTGGATATGTTTAAGTTGGTTTATTCTGATCCCAGGTTTCAACCCGATCAGGTTAAGATTTATCCTTGTGTGGTGGCTGAAGGCGCACTGATACATAAATGGTGGAAGCAGGGAAAATGGAAACCTTATAGCACTAAAGATTTGATTAATTTGATAATTAATATAAAAAAAATTACTCCCGAATGGGTAAGGATAATAAGAGTGATTAGAGATATTCCGGAAGAATCAATCATAGCAGGTAATAAGATTACTAATTTACGTCAGCAGATTTTTAAATTAATGAGAGATAGAAATATTAAGTGTGGTTGTATTAGGTGTCGGGAAGCTGGACATAAGAATAAAATTTCAAATTTCAAATTTAAAATTTCAAGTTTATTGATTAGAAAATATAAAGTCAGTGGGGGGATGGAATACTTTTTAAGTTATGAGAGCAAGAACAGAGAGATTTTATTTGCTTTTTGCCGTTTATTTTTACCTGATTATAAATCAGGCGGTGGGCATATTAAAGAGTTTAAATTATTTAACAAAACAGCTATTATTCGTGAGTTGCATACTTATGGGCAAATGACACCAATTAAAAATAAGGGTATGGTGCAACACAGGGGATTAGGGAAAAAATTATTAGCAGCCGCTGAAGAAATAGCATTTAGAAAAGGTTATAAAAGAATGGCGGTGATAGCAGGGGTTGGAGTCAGGCAATATTATCGTAGCCAAGGTTATAGGTTGCAGTCGACTTATATGATGAAGAGGTTATAGCTGGTCAGTTTATGTTTGGGTTTTTGAACACGAGTATTTGAGGCTCTATTAAGCCATTGAATTTTTTTTGATGAATTAATTTCCAATTGTTGTCCATAAGCCAATTTAGAAAAGAATTGGATTGGTGTATTACCGAGGTTTTAGTTGGATATACAATTATAACACGAGAATATTTTTCGCTTTGTTGTTGCCAACTTAATTCATCGGATTTTGTTTTTAGTGGATACCAATTATATTTTATAGATCGTGTCAGTATATCATCACTTGCTATTGATTGGGGGTATGTAGGGATGAGATTTAGATCCCCTTGATAATAGTGATTGAAAATAATTTCATATACAAAAGCTGATATTAAGATACCATCGTTTTTATTTTCAATTGATTGGGTATATGCGGCTACTTGATGCCATTGGTGCTGGTTGTCGTGTTTAAGTTTACTTATATTATAAGGTAATAGCATGGCGAATATAACTATTATTAATATATTTCGATAATGTTTTTTAAGATTAAGATTATTGAAGCCAATGGCTAGTAAGATATAAAAACCAATGGCGGAGATAGAATAATATTTTATTACCCATAAGTGGATTGGAAAACATAATATAAGCGGGATAATAAAGATTAAAATCAGAAAAATTATTTTTGGTTTGGTGATTAGCTTGATATTAATTTCTCGGTCGGGAAACGAGGTTTTTTTTATTTTTATTATAGAAGCTAAAAATATACACCCAAAGATAATAAGCCCAATTAATTCTATTAAAGGAAGTTTATCCCCTAAGAATAAAAATGCTTTTGGAATTTGGGCGAAAAAAAATCCACTGCCTTGAGTGTGTAAATACCAAGCTTCAGAATTTAATTTAGTTAAAGTTTTTTGTGCAAATGTTATTAACCATGGGGCAAAAAGCAGGATAATAGTCATTTGGGTGAATAGCCAATATTTTATTTTATTTGATTTTCGATTTATTTTTTCAGTGCGAGCGTGGTAAAAGAAGAATATATTTTGGATTATAGGGAGAAACAGTGCGGTTAAGTGGGTGTAATAAGCGGCCAGGGTTGAGATTGAGTATAAAATCCAGGTTAGATTGTATTTTTTGTCTTTTGGCTGGTTTAATATCTCCCAGTAAAATAACAGTGATAAAATTGAAAATAGGGTTAACAAAGAATACATCCGGGCTTCGGTTGCTAGGGTGAGTTGAAAACAAGAAATACTTATTAAAAAGGCGGCAAATAGGCCGGTTTTTTTATTAGATATTTTTTTACCTAAAATATATATAGCAATAATTGACAATATATTAGTTAGCACTGAAGAAAATCTTAAAGCATGTTCGCCACTGCCAAAAAATTTTATCCATAAATGAAGATACCAATAATGAAGCGGTGGATTGTTTTCCCATTTTAAATATTGCCAGCTGGCTATAATTGGCTTTTCGGCTATTTTTAAGCTAATAACCTCATCAAACCAAAAACTTTCGCTTTTAAGCACTGTGGCTATGTAGAAAATTAGGGAAATAGTTATGATTGATAATAATATTATGATAGTTTGTTTTTTATTCATGTATTTTTTTGAACTTAAGCCTGCAAATAGTGGTGAAAAATTCGATAATATCTTTTGGGCCTAGTTTTGATTTGCCTTGCGACCGATCAATAAAAGCGACTGGGATTTCTTTGATTTTAAATCTTTTTTTTTCACATAAATATATCATTTCTTCTTGAAAGGCATAACCATTGCTTTTAATTGAATCAAGGTTTATATGTTGTAATACTTTTTTACGGTAACATCTAAAACCAGCAGTGATATCATGAGTTTTTAAGTTGAGTAATGTCCGGGCAAAAGTTGCCGCAGCTTTACTTTGCAGGTTTCTGATCGAGTTCCAGCCGGATATGTCTCCGCCCTTGATACGTCGAGAGCCAATAATCACATCATATCCTTGATTGGCGGCGTTTATAAACCGGGGGATGTCGCCAGGGTTATGAGAAAAGTCCGCATCCATTTCAAAGATGATGTCAGCTGATTTTTTTAATGCTTGCTTAAAGCCGGCTATATAAGCTGAACCCAGGCCTTTTTTCTTCCGGCGATGTATTGGAGTAATATGATATTTTTTTGCCAACTGGTCAATTATCTTGCCAGTTTTATCCGGAGAATTATCATCGACTATAATCAAATTAAGGTTTTTTATATCGAGGTTAAAGATTTTTTCCACCAACGGTTTGATGTTATTTTTTTCATTGTATGTTGGAATGACGATAGATATTTTCATATCTGTGTTTTAAAGTGTTATTTAATAACTTGGTATATTTCGGTTTCGTTTTGTTTAAAAGTTAATTTTAAATATTTTTTACTCGAAGGATTAAAGTCGCCAATCCCTTTTTCATTTGGGCTGAAGAAAATATAGTTAATACTGTTTTGCCTAAGAAAAATTTGTTTTTTGAGATCATAGTTGTTAGTAGAAAAAAACCAGGCCATTAATCCTAGTTTGGATTCAAAAAATAATGTTTCTACTCCATGGCCGACAAAAATTTTTCGACCGATGTGTCCAGGAATAAGGTTGCCGTTGTATAAATCACTTAGAATTACATCATCGGGAGAGGTATTTTGTTTTAGCCAGTTATATCCAGCGATAATATCATTGTGGATATATAGCTGGGGGTAAGTTTTTTTAAATACCACAATATCTCTGGTTAGGTTGTATAGATTTGAAGGTGTAAAAAAGATGATGAATATAATTATGGCTAAATATTTATTTTTAAAGTAGTAGTTATATTTTTTTGGTTTTATATTGGATTTTATAATTAAATTTAGATGGTATATAGCATAGACAGCTAGGATAATCATTGGGATTTGCAAGCCCTGCATTAATCGGCGTTGGAATGGGAGCGGTGAGTATAGTAGTGAGAATTGAACTATTAACCAGACAGCTAAAAATATATGTTTATTATTTATTCTAGAAGATGAAATTATTTTATACAAAGCGTATATGGATAATAATATTAAAAAACCATAACTAAAAAATACCACCAATAAACTTGGAGTTAAGCATATGTTTTGATAAGTTCTAATTTGAGTAATAAAGTCATATTTTTCCAGGACAGAATAGTATAGTATTGACGGAGATGAAATAGCGATGATTATAAGGAAATGTTTTAGATAAGAGTATAATATTTTATTATATTTAATGGATAATATAATAATATAGATACTGATTACTGCTAATATAGTTGGAATATGAAAGGGATGGAATTGAAATAATGACAGTGATAAAATTCCGGCTCCCAGACTGTAACTTGTTTTGTTGCTTTCAGTCGCAAAGTAAAACAGTAATAGGATTAATATAATTAAAGCAGTGGCAGAAATTAAGTGCGGGGACTGGAGTATAGTTAAAAGATTATTGTTTTCTGGCGCCCACATATCGAGCGGTAAGTTGTAGTAGCCTTTAATATAAGTTTCACTGCTTAAAAACGGATATATAATGACTCCAAGTCCGGAACCAAAGCAAAGAAATATGAAACATATTTTTCTCCAGATTTTTTTTTGCCAAAACCAGGAGCTGATTAGGTATAAGCTGATTATAAATAAAGGGATTAATATAATCCGAAATAGTTGAAAGGTAAAATAATTTGAGGTTTTGGTTATTAGTGAAAATAGTCCTAGTGAAGACCAGAAACCGTTAAGGATAACTCGAGATTGGGGCTCACTTGTATATATATCTTCTGATAATAAATACCCCTGTTTAACTTGTTCCATATAAGAAAAATAGACGTGCATGTCTCCTGGGGTTAGGGAATGTAATCCGGTATAGGTGTGGTCTGTTGGGGTTTGAAACCAGCCATATATATAGGGTGCAGTGGTTATTATGATTATAAAAACAGTTGTCCATATAATCAGTTTCCATTCAGAAGCAGTGATTGATTTAATTAGATTTTTGGTAGTCATTTATTTTGTATATATAGATGTAATCAAAGTTTTTGATGAATTGTAATTCCTGACTGCAATTAGCTTGATTTATGGTGTAATTTTTATTATCTTCAGTATATTTATCGAAATGGAATATAATATAGTCGGCTTTGAATTTTTTGATTAGATTCAGATCGTTTTCAGGTTCAAATGTTTTTAGTTTTTTAACTAAATTTAAGTAACCGGGAGGGTAATATCCGCTGTATCCATTGATTATTTTTTTAAAATGATAACGAGAGTTATACACATTAAAAATATCGTAATTTATTGTAGAATCCATATCGACTCCGATAGGGAGTTCAATAAATATATTATCATCGGGTTGGTTTTTCATCCATTGGTTTAGTTTAAATTGTGGTTTACTGGTTAAATTGTAGCTGAATGTTACTGCCGGCACAGAGGAAAATTCTATCAACATGAGCGTGATAATAATAAATATTGTAATTATTTTTTTAAATATATTTTTATTATTTTTATCCCAAATATTAATAGCATAACCAATAAAGAAACAGATTGATATTAGTAAAAAAATACTGTATCTGCCAGTAGCTCGGATGCCACTAAAACCCGGGATTAGGTGATAAAAAAGGTTATAGATTCCAAGTATGCCAATATTATCATTTGAGGTGAGTTGAATATAAAATCCAAAAGATATCATAAATGCAATCAGCCCAGTAGTCGCATAGATAAAAGCATTAAGTTTTAGGTGGCGGTTTAATTTTTTTGTCTCTGTTTTGAGCAAGTAAATTATAGATAGGATTAGTAAAGTAGTGACTATTATTCCGAAACTAACATTAATTTCGTTATTAGCTCGGCATGAGTATAATTTATGGTATAAAATAGGAGGGATTAAGTAGTCTATTAAATCTGGAGAACAGGCTTCAATAAGTTCTATTGTTCTGATTTGATTATATTCAGTTTTAGCTTTGAGGTAAGGAATTATAATAGGAGATATTAATATTACAAGAGTTATAATAAAAATAATTAATTTAATAATGTTTTTTTTAGATAGTTTGATTTTTTTTAATAGCCAGGCAGAACTAATAAATACAAGGAAGACTATAGGAAGATAGATGAAATAGTGGAAGCCAGTTAAGAAAGTTAAAATAGTAAAGGTAAATAGTATAATTAAATTTTTCCAAGTTTGTTTACGGATGAATTTGTGCAGATAAAGGTAAACAAAAGGTAGCCACATTCCGGTCAAATGCAAGTGGCCAACAGAATGAATTAATTTAAACGGAGCAAAAGAATAAATTAGGGCGGATATAAGCGCGGCTAATTTGTTTTTAGTTAGATAAAGCATCAGTAGATACATTCCGATCCCGGAAATAGCAAAAGTTAGCAATATTACTATATTATAGGTTAAATTCATATTGTCGTTTGATAGAATTAATATTGGCCAAGCAATTAATGCAGTGCCGAGCATAGTTTCAGAGAACGCGAGTGTGTTAGTGAAGGGTGTGAATATATTAGCTTGGAATAATTGCAGCGGATTAGTGCTTAGAGCATGGATATCCCAAGACCAAATCCAGGATATTAAATAACAATCGATATGATTGGCCATTTTTTGCCCGATTGATTGGATTGGCATGCGGATTAGAATAGCAGCAATTACCATAAATAATAATCCTAGTCCGATTATTTGTGCGATTTTTTTAAAGTTGTTTTTTGTTATTGTGTTAGTTTTAGAGTTCATTTTTTATTTTGTATTTTTTAGTTAAATAATTTATATTTAAAAATACACCATAAAGTTTGTAGGCCGTCTTTGAATCTTATTTTTTTACCTTGAGTATAATCACGGCCATAGTAAGAGATGCCAATTTCGTAAATACGGAATTTATTTTTAGCTGCTTTAGCGGTGAATTCAGGTTCAAAACCAAAACCATTTTCTTTTAGTTTTATTTTGTTTAAAACTGATTTTTTGAAAACTTTATAACAGGTTTCAACGTCAGTTAGATTAAGGCCGGTAAGCAGGTTGGATAAAAATGTAATCATGCGATTTGCCAGATAGTGGCTAAAAAAAAGAGTCCGATGGGGTTTATCGCCGATAAATCTAGACCCATAAACTATATCGGCTTGCTGTTCAAGTATAGGTTTTAGCAAGTTTTTATATTCATTTGGATCGTATTCAAGATCGGCATCCTGGATTATAATAATATCACCCGAGGCATATTTAAACCCGGTTTTAAGGGCAGCTCCTTTACCGAGATTTTTAAGGTGATTTATAAGTTTTATGTTTTTGTTCTCAATGGATTCAAGTTGTTTTTTAGTGCTATCGCTGGATCCATCGTCAACTACTATTACTTGTTTATTTAGACCGCAAGTGTCTGCGTTTAATGTTTTTTGAATGATTTTTCCAATGGTTTTTTCTTCATTATAAACTGGAATTATAATAGCAACAGATTTGAATTTATTTCCTGACATATATTTTATATATATTTTTGATATAATCTTTAATTACAGTTGCAACCCCAACTTTACTTTGTCTTTCCGGGTGTTTTTTTTCCTGCCAGTTAATCGGGATTTGTTTAATTTTATATTCTTTTTTTTCAGCTAAAATAATCATTTCAGTATCAAAAAACCAAGTTTTATTTTGTATTTGGGGAATGATTTGGTCAATTGTTTTTTGATTGGCAGCTTTAAAGCCACAGGGTGCATCTTTGGTTTTAAGATTAAATAATATTTTTAAAATTAATCTTAGACTTAGCGAGATTATTTTTCTTGAAAGTGAACGTTCAACTTGCGCTCCTTTAATTAGTCTTGATCCAGTTGCAATGTCGTAGTTTTGCTCGATCGCCTGGATTAATTCAGGCAAATGTTCAAGGCTGGTAGACAGATCAATGTCCATGTAAATATATATTTGAGCGGGAAATTTTTGCCAAGCCATAATAACACCGTAACCTTTACCTTGGTTGTTAGTGTAAAAATATTTTATTTGATGATATTGGCTTGATAATTCTTGCGCAATAATATTGGTTTTGTCGCCAGAGCTATTATTTGAGATAACTATTTGCCAGGGTGATTTAATGTTTTTTGAGCAGAAATTTAGTAGTTTAAGGGTATTTTGTTTTAATACTAATTCCTCGTTATATACTGGTAGAACAATAGTAATCATATTTGGTTTTGATTTATAATATAAATTGATCCATCTTGGTTTGAATAAATATTATCACAACCAGGATTAGATTCAATGATTTGATTTAAAGTTTTATTTTCTTGTTTTACAAAAATATAATTAGTATTGAATTCAGAATTAATTTTTTGGCAGATATTTTGTTTTATATTTCCATTACTGATTTCATGCCATAACCAGTATTTGTTTTCACTTTTTAAATACATAAAAGTAGGATCAAGACCAATGATGTATTTATTTTTGTTATTATAGTAAAACAAGGATGGCCAGTCAGACCAATTGTCATGGAAAACAATTTCTCCTGCGGGTATGTTGTCGGTAGCCCAGGCAGATATTGATTCAAACTGATTTAATCTGTATCCAGTTCTAAGTCCGGTTCTCATTTGGTTTAGGTTGTAGTGCAATATGATTGGAATTTGGATTAGTAGTAGAATTAATACTATCAAACTGATTAGTTTATGCTGTTTTAATATTTTTTTTACTGGTTGTAGAATGTTTTTTGTATTATTATATTTTAGAGCAGTAGTAATTGATAGTCCAGAAAATAAAAGTGATAGCGGCACGAAATATTCGATATTTCTTTTTGATTTTATAGTTAAAAACAGAAAAATAATAGTTGTGATAAATAGTGACCATGTTTTTGGGTTTTGTCGGCTCAATTTGATTATAAAAATAGCAATTGAGACTACAAGAATAATAAATATGATCGATTCTTTGGCTATAAGCGATACTGGGTTGAATGAATACCACTCACCCCCGACTTCAATAATATTTTTGTAATTATATAATCCAATTTGTATGGTTTGTTGCCAGTAAAATTTTAGATTGGTGGGAAAATAAGGATTGATAATTAACCCTGATATAAAACCGGATATGATATTGGCTAGTAGCTTAAAATTTGTTTTTTTAAAAAATTGTTTTATAAATATTAATAATGGTTTTTGGTTTTGACTGACGGGAATTGATTTTAATGTATGGTATAATCCAAGGCAAAGCCAGTAGATGATGCCAATACCTAACATTATTGGCCAGCCGCCGTAGAGCCAGACATAAAGGAAACAGATGATGAATAAAGGCCATGACCATGTTTTTTTTTTGAGAAATAATAAATATATAAATAATAGAATAAATATGAGCGATATGGCCGGAATTTTAGCTAGGTTTAATCTAAAAATAAACTGATGGGAGAGTAGAAGTATTAACGTGAAAATAAAGGCGTATTTTATTTTTAGTTGGCGTAAAAGCCAGTAGAATAAGACGATTGCAAGGGATGCCAATATGGTAGTGCTGATTTTTAATGCAATTAGTGGGTTTAATATTTTTATTATTGGTGTTAATAAAATATGGTAAAGTAAATGATGGTCAATATATATTTGATCCAAGGTAGTATATGGTAGCCAATTAAAATCGGTTATAATGCCGGTTTGGTTGATGATTTCAGTTATTTTAGCATGATAAAAAGAATCTGGGTCTGGGAACACCGGACTTGAGTTTAGCCAGATAAAATAAGATAAAATAAATATAAATAATAATATATAAATAACTGGCTGCGAGAGCCAATTATTTTTTTGATAGGTCATCATATTCGACATAAATTTTGGTTATGTTCTGCCTAGGTTATGGTTGGCTGATAATTATGTTTTTAGCGCGGATATTTTTTAGTTGATTTAATTTTTTAGTTAGGTTTTCTATTTCTATTTTAGTTCCTTCAATACTAAGGGTTATTAACCCAGTGCAGCCTTTGAGGCATTGCCTTTCAACACTGATTCCCATACGGCCGATAATTAGATGGCCATTTTTAGTGATTATTTGATTCACTGGGTTTATATTAGCGTGGCGGTTGGGGACTAATATAGTAATAGTAGCCAATTTTATATTTTTCATATATTTTTAGATTATATTATGATTTATTTTGAAAGTTGTTTTTTAAAATAATCAACCCATGGAATTGGAGATGGGTCTAAGCCGTTTAGTATGGAAGCATAAAAACTTATATAAGATCCTAATTGTAGCATTTCAAATGATTGTTCTAGTTTTGTGGTTTGAATTAAGTTGATTTCATCAAAGTTGATGTGATTTTGTTTTAGGATATCTTGGGTTATTTTTATCCTAAGCTTGTTTTTAGGATGATATAAGCTTGAGTTGAAGAATATAAAGTGCAGATTTTTGGGGTTTGATTTGGGATATTTGAGGCCTTCCATTAAGTGGTGGTTTAATTCGGAGATTATAAAGTATGAAGAGAAGTTTTTTGAATTTTCATTGATTTGGTTTGCCATGGTATGCGCATTACCTGATAAAAATTCAGCTGCAATTACAATTGCTATCTTATTTTTTATTTTCGTAGCGGCTTGTTTTGCTAGGTTAGATTTAAAGCTGTTTTGGAGCCATAATTTTGTTTTCTGGGTTTCAAGGTTATTTATTATTTTTTTAATTTGTTGTTGATTTATTTTAATAAGATTGCATTTTTCTAATATTTTAAAAATAGCAGTAACTGAATACCCGATAGCTATTCGGGGTTGTTTACAGGGATTATATTTGGGGTCAAATAAGTATCCGTGTATTTGATTGGATCTAATCATTTGTCCAAGTTTACTGCCGGTTGATATAGCAAAAATTTTAGCTTTTTTTGCCAAGGCTGATTTTATAGTAGCTAAAGGTTCTTCAGTGGATCCCGAGTAACTGGAGATAATATATAGGGTTTTATTGTCAACTGTTCCGGGGAGAGAATATGAGTGTATTTTTCCCAAGGGTATTTTAAGCTGGTTAAAAAAAACAGATTGGACAATATGTGCTCCGAGTCCAGAGCCTCCCATGCCATTTATAATAACTTTGTTTACTTTTTGGTATGATGTTGGTATTTTCCATTGGTTCATTTCCTCCCAGGTTTGGGTTATTTGTTTTGGCAGTAGATTGATGGAGCCGATCATATTACTGGAGTCTGTTTTACTAATTTTTTTAATGTTGTCTAAGGGATTTAAGGTCATAATATTATTGGTTAAATTAATATACTTATAGTTTAATTATAGGGGAATACAGGTTTGATGTCCATTGATTTGCAGGGGATTATGCTTGATTTTTTTTGTTAAAAATAATAGAATAGTTACTATAATAGTTGTTTAACTATATGGATATAGATCATAATTATAAAAATAAGGATAATTGGAATAATTTTATTAGGAAAAACGTGAAGCCGGCAAGTTTTTTGCAGTCATGGGATTGGGGTTGTTTTAATACAGATGAGCTTGGTAATAATATTTCAAGAGTAGCCTTGATCGAAAATAACGATTTGGTTATGGCAGGGATGACTATAGAAAAAGACTTGCCTTTTGGCAGGTCTTTTTTGTATTGTCCCCGGGGTTTGGTGTGGGCTAAGGAGTATATGGAAATTAGGGCTCAAGCTTATGGGGATATAATGAAAGATTTAACTATTAATTATAAAGATAAAGTATTTTTAAGAGTATGTCCTCCTTATGAATATAAAGATTATTTGGAAGGTTTTGTAAAAAGATTAAATTTTATCAGGCCAAAAATTTTAATAAAAACAAAAGAGCCAGACTCAACTTGGGTTTTGGATTTAGATAAGGAAGAGAAAGAAATTATGTCAGGGATGCATCATAAGACCAGATATAATATCAGGCTGGCAGATAAAAGAGGGGTAAATGTTAGGCAGTCGAATAAAGACAGCCTGAATAGGGATATTGGTATTTTTTGGGATTTAATTCAGGAGACAGTTTCTAGGGATAAAATAAAAAGTTATAGCCGATATTATTATGATAAATTTATAAAATATTTTTTTGATGACGATAAGGATATGATGATTAGGCTATACATAGCTGAATTTGAAAATGAACCTTTGGCAGCTGCAGTGGTGGTTTACTTTGGTAATACAGCTACTTATTTATATGGGGCTTCAAGTAGTAGTAAACGCAATTTAATGCCCAATTATTTGTTGCAGTGGCATGCGATTAGGCAGGCTAGAAAAGCAGGAATGACGCTGTATGATTTTTGGGGAATTAGCGATATGGATCGGTTTTGGTCCGGTATTACGAGATTTAAAAAAGGGTTTGGTGGCCGGATGATAAGATTTTTAGGCAGCTGGGATTATGTGCTTGAAGATGAGTGGTATTGTATTTTTAGGTTATTGAAGATGGTGCGCAGGATAATAAAATAAAGGGTATTAAATCAAGGGGGCGAAGTATTGATTTATTTATCCTTATTAATTTTAACCCGTTTGCTTAAAAATAAAATTTATTATTAAATAATGATTTTTTATGATAAATAAAGTTGTAATTATGGCAGCTGGGAAAGGAACCAGGATGCTTAATTTATCTAAAGATAGGCCCAAGCATTTGATCCATGTTAATAATAAGCCTTTTTTATATTATTATTTAAAAAATATAAAGCAAGCTGGCTATAATGAGATTATATTGGTGGTTGGATATAAAAAAGAAAAAATGGAGAAGTTTGCGCAACAATATAGAGATGAGTTTGATTTAAAATTAGTAGATCAATTTCAGGTTTTAGGCACTGAAAAATATGGCACTGCCTGTCCGGTAGAAGCGGTGAGGGAAGTAGTGGGCCAAGATGATTTTGTAGTTGCTAATGGAGATGATATCTATTCAGTGGTTGATCTTGAGGAAATAAAAAAATTAGATCATGGATTGTGTTATGCAGCTGGGTTTAAACATGAACAGCCAGAGCATTATGGCTTGCTCAAGCTCAACTCCAAAGGCTTTCTGGATAAGATTATTGAGAAGCCAAGGCCTGGGATTGACTTTGATCGTGAAAGACCATTAGATAATATGATTAATATCGGTTTGTATAAATTTACTGCCGATGTTTTTGATGCTATAGATAAAATTGAAGTTTCTTCGCGAGGTGAATATGAATTGACAGACGCTTTAACTATTTTAGCTAGAGATAAGAAGGTAAAAATTTTTCCGATAAAGGATAGTTGGTTAAGTTTCACTAATCCTGATGACGTGGCTAAAATAGAAACTTTTTTAAATATAAGCTGATGTTATTTATTTTCCACCCTGTAATTAAGTAATATTTTTATGCGGATAAAGAGGATAATTAAAAAGTTTTTACCAAAAATTGCATTAAACTGGTATCATTTTGTTTTAGCTTTAGTTTCTAAATGGTTGTATGGCTATCCTTCAAATAGAATGGTGGTAGTTGGAGTTACTGGGACTAACGGGAAGTCTACGGTAGTTAATTTAATCGCTAAGATTTTAAATGGAGCAGGGTTAAAGACGGGTTGGACATCAACAGTTAATTTTAATGACGGATCAAAACAGTGGCTCAATAATAAAAAGATGACTATGCTAGGGAGGTTTCAGTTACAGAAATTATTAAAAAAGATGTTTAAAAATGGCTGTTCGGCTGTAGTGGTGGAGACTTCTTCGGAAGGTATAGAACAATACAGGCATTTAGGTATAAATTATGATTTGGTTTTGATTACTAATTTAACTCCGGAGCATATAGAATCTCACGGCAGTTTTGAGAATTATAAAAAAGCTAAAGGTAAGTTGTTTTTTCATTTAAGCCGTAGCAAAAAAAAGAAAGTTAGTCAAATAGAAAATTTAGGGGTTGATCTGGGATTAGGTGAATATTTACCCAAGTTGAGTGTAGTTAATATGAATTGTAAACATGCGGATTATTTTTTACAGTTTGCAACTGAACGTAAGTATGGTTTTAGTTTAGAGCAGTTGGGATATGATAATAAAAATAATTTAGATTTTATTTATAGGGCAGAAGATATTTCGATCGGTGTTAGTGGCAGTGAATTTAAATTAAAAGGAGTAGGGTTTAAGTTAAAACTTTTGGGCAAGTTTAATGTAGAGAATGCAGTTGCGGCTATTTCCGCTTCTAATGCCTTAGGTATTGGCCTTAATGTGTGCCGGCAGGCTTTGGAGAAGGTTGATTTAATTGCTGGCAGGATGGAGTTTATACCCGCTAAAAATTTTAAGGTTTTAGTCGATTATGCGCCTGAAGTTGAGTCTTTGAAGAGTTTGTATAATTTTATAAATTCAACTTTGGATATAAAAGGCAAAGTGATACATATTTTAGGTTCTTGCGGCGGCGGCCGGGATAAATCTCGTCGCTCAGTGCTGGGTGGTTTAGCGGCTAGGAATGCCGAGGTTATTATTGTAACGAACGAAGATCCTTATGATGAAAATCCGACGGAAATTATAGATCAAGTGGCTAGAGGAGCAGAGGACTTGATTGAGACAGGTTGCTCCAAATCCAGAGTTTATAAGATATTGGATCGCAGGCAAGCAATACGAAAAGGATTGGGTTTAGCTTCGGACAATGATTTAGTGTTGATAACTGGCAAGGGGTCAGAACAGTTTATGTGCGTTGCCGAGGGTTGCAAGGTAAAATGGGATGACAGAAAGGTGGTTGCAGAAGAATTAGAACGATTGGGGAAAAAGTAGTATAATAAAGACAGGATAGTGTTAATATATTTTAACATTTTAATTATTTTGTTTAATTTTAGCATAAATTTAAGTTATGATTTAAAGATATGAAGAAATTTGATGTAATTTCAATCGGTTCAAGCTTACGTGATATTTTTTTGCTAAATAAAGATTTGAGATATCCAAGTGAAAATATAAAACACCCATTTGATGAGCAGGCGATTGGTAGCAAAATCAAGGTAAATAAAATGTATTTTGATGTTGGCGGTGGCGGCAGTAATAGCGCGGCTACTTTTGCTAATATGGGGTTAAAGACAGGTTTAATTAGCAGATTAGCTGATGATGTGGCCGGAAAAGAGATAATTAGGGTAATGAAGAAGTTTAAAGTAGATACGTCAATAATTGAGATAGACCCTAAAGGTGAAACAGGTTATTCGGTTATATTTATTGGTAAAGATGGAGATCGGACTGCGTTATCATATCGAGGTGCTAGTGATTTTAGAGGTTTGTCAAAAATTAGGCCAAATAAATTGAGCACCAAATGGTTTTTTATTACTTCTTTGAATGGGAATTTAAGTTTATTAAAAAAGGTGTTTGACACAGCGATTAAAGACAGGTCAAAAATTGCATGGAATCCGGGGTTGCTTGAGATAGGTATTGGCGTTAAAAAAATGAAATTTTTTTTGGAAAATATTGACGTTTTAATTTTAAATTTTAAAGAAGCTCAGAAGCTGGCTAATTTAAAAGTAGCCAGTGCTAGGAAATTGTTAGATAAATTGGATCAGTTAATCCCTGGAGTTATTATTGCTATAACTATTGGAAAGAATGGGGCTTGGGTGAAAGCAGCCGGTGTAGTTTATTTTGCTCCGGCGCTTAATGTTAAAGTGATTAATGCTACTGGGGCCGGGGATGCGTTTGGATCTGGATTTGTTTCAGGTTTAATACTTTATAATAATAATATTAAGAAGTCATTACAGTTGGCAATTTTGAACTCAAACAGCGTAGTTAGAAAAATGGGGGCTAAGCATGGGTTGCTGGATAAAAAGCCTTTGGCTAGTCAGTTGAATAAGGTTAAAATTAAAATTATAGCTTGAAATTATAGTTGTTTTTTTAATTAAACAAGTAGTCTCAATATGAAATGGATTGCGATAAGCGGTAGCTGGCGTAAAACCAGCGAAGAAGTCGAAAATGATGTCCGTCAGATGGTGAAGGATATCATTGCTCGTGGTGACGGCATCGTTACTGGCGGAGCCCTGAATGTGGACTCTTTTGCTACGGATGAGGCGTTAAAGGTTGATCCGGAAGCGAAGCAAATAAAGGTTTGTTTGCCGGTTATATTGAAGCGTTACGCCGCGCATTATCGAAAGCGGGCTGACGAGGGTGTTATTACTCACGCCCAAGCTGAAGAATTGATCGCTTTACTTACGAGACTGAAAGAAGCGAACCCCGATGCGTTGGTTGAGAACAAGAAAAATACCGTGGTTGACAAAACGACTTATTACGAAAGGAATTCAAGGGTAATGGAGTTATCTGACGAGCTCGTGGCTTTTAAGGTCAACGACAGCGAGGGTGTTCAAGATACCGTGGACAAGGCCAGATCCGATGGGAAACCAGTTCATCTGAAGAAGTATCAAGTAAATTAGAGCTTATACAGAGATAGAGCTGGCGTAGAGATGCGTCAGCTTTTTTTATTAATTTAGGACAAACACCTGTAATTAACAGGCGTTGATTTATTGTAGTAATTGTGTTAATATAAAAAAACTGAAATATTTTTTTATGGAAGAATTAATGGTTTTGAATAAAATGACTACCAATTACAAACAGGCATTATTAAATGCTTATGTTTTGTGCGCTCAAGCCAATAAAAAAGAAATTGGGTTTTTTCATATTTTTTGGGGTATTTATTACGAAAAAGGATGTTTAGCTTCAGAGATTTTAAGAAAAAATGGAATTAATGGTGAGGATAAAAAAAAGTTAATTTTAAATATGAAAGAAAAAATTACAGTTATAGATATTATCAAGGAAAATTCCGGATTGACATTAAATCAGAATGCTAGGCATATGATAGTGAGATCAGCGGCCTTGGCTGTGAAATATGGCCATAAATATATTGGTAGCGAGCATTTGTTATATTCATTACTTAAATCAGAAGATGAAGATATAAAAGGTATTCTATCGGATAATAAAGTTAAATCGATAGATATTATTAAGCATTTGGATATGATTTTAAATTCTAATACACATTTTCCTGATATGACAGCAGCAGTGGCTGATTTAAAACAGAGAATAAAGCAAAGAAAAAAAGACAGCAAGGGCGACAATGAAGTTAGCTTACTTGATTTTTTTGGAACTTGTCTAACTGATAAAGATATACAAAAAAATATTACTCCGGTAATAGGCAGGGAAGCTGAAATTAGGCGTATGATTCAGATATTGTCGCGCAAAAATAAAAATAATCCCATGCTTTTGGGTGAGCCCGGTGTAGGTAAAACTGCTATTGTAGAGGGATTAGCTAAAAAAATATTAGATAAAGAGGTTCCGGATGCTCTTTTAAATAAGAAATTATATAGTATTGATATTGCGCTTATGGTAGCAGGCACTAGTTTTAGAGGTGAGTTTGAAGCCAGAATTAAGCAGTTAGTAGATGAAGTTAGGGCTAATCCAAATATTATTTTATTTATTGATGAGACTCATAATATTATTGGGGCTGGATCTGCTTCTGGTGCTATGGATGCGGCTAATATATTAAAACCAGCTTTAGCCCGTGGGGAGATTAGGTGCATTGGGGCTACTACTTATGATGATTATAAAAAGCAGATTGAGCCTGATACGGCTTTATGCCGCCGGTTTCAGACAGTGCAGGTAAAAGAGCCGACAGTAGAAGAGGCAGTTAAAATATTAAAGGGCATTAGGCGCTCATTTGAGAACCATCATAGGGTAATAATAAGCGACGAAGCAATAGAGCAAGCAGTTTATTTATCTAATCGTTATATGCCTACCCAGTTTTTACCTGATAAAGCGATTGATTTGATAGACGAAGCAGCTGCTAGAAAAAGAATAGAACAGCCAATTGACGGTCAATACAAGAAATTATTAGAGTTTGAAGATAAACTTAAAATTTTATTCAAACAAAAACAATTACTGGTGAGCGAAGAAAAATATAAACAAGCTTTGGATTTAAAAGCTGAGGAGATTAAATTAATTGGCCAGATATATGAAATAGAAAAAAAGCAATTAGATAAAAAAGACATTAATATAAATCGGGTTGTGGTGGGAGAAGATGATATTATTCAAATCGTAACTGAAGCGACTAAAATAGATGTTCCCAAAAAAAATAAAACTAAAAATAATTTTAATAAAGTAGAGCAAGATTTAAATCGTCGTATAATTGGGCAGAAAGATGCTGTTTCAGAGATGGTATCAGTGTTAAAGCGATCAGCGGCTGGATTATCGGGCGACAAGCGTCCTTTGGGTTCATTTATTTTTATGGGCCCTTCGGGGGTAGGTAAAAGCTATAGTGCTGAAGTTTTAGCGGAGATTGTTTTTCCAGGAAAGGAAAATTTAATCAGGATTAACATGAGTGAGTTTGGGGAAAAATTTAATGCTTCCAAGATTTTGGGAGCCCCAGCAGGTTATGTGGGTTATGGAGAGGGCGGAGTTTTGACTGAAAATGTGAAACGTAATCCGTATTCAGTGATATTATTTGATGAGATTGAAAAGGCTCATCCAGATATTTTTAATATATTTTTGCAGATTTTAGAGCAAGGCCAATTGATTGATTCTAAAGGCAGGAATATAAATTTTAAAAATACTATTATTATAATGACCAGTAATATTGGTCTTCTTAAAAAAACAGAAAAGAATAGTATCGGTTTTGACCGAGAAAGCCAGGATAATATAGAGCAGGCGATGAGGGAAAAATTAGAGCAATTTATGCGACCGGAGTTTTTGAACAGGATAGATAAAGTTTTAGTATTTAATAGTTTAAATAATGCCGACATTAAAAGAATAGTCAGATTAGGACTGGAGGATATTAATAGCAGGATTAAAAAACAGGGCTTAAATTTGCGGTGGAGTGATAAGGCGCTTCAGAAATTGGTTCAGTTATGCAGTCAAGACGATCAGGGCGCTCGGCAGATAAGGAGAGTGTTGCAAAAGCATATTGAAGACCCTTTGGCTGATTTTATATTAGAGCATAAACCAGAAGAAAATATCAAATTGGCTATAGATCAGGATAAAATAGTATTGAAATAATTTTTAGATTATATTTTTTATGAGCCAATGGTATTTTCATTGGTTTTTTTGTTCTAATTCAGTTGATTTTATGAATTTAGTTCAACTGGCATCTAATATAAAGAAATTTTTTTTGGATTTATTGTTTCCTATTGAATGTCTGGGCTGCGGCTTGGATGGGGTTTGGGTATGTGATTCTTGCTTGAATACGATTGGGCTTAATTTAGATAATCAGTGCGTAGTCTGCTCCAGGCCTTGTTTCAATGGTTTGACACATGGAGAGTGCAGGCATAAAAATTTACTTGATCAGGTAATTTTTTGTGCGGATTCTAACAGTAAATTGTTGCATCAGATTATTTATCGGTTTAAATACAATTTTATTCAGGAGTTGAAATATCCGCTGGGTGAAATTATGATAAATAAAATAATATATGAAAAACAGCAGGGAAATGATTTATTTTTCGGAGATAATTTAGTGTTAGTGCCGGTGCCTTTGCATAAAAAAAGATTGAAATGGAGAGGTTTTAACCAAGCGGCTTTATTGGCGTGTCAATTGGCAGATTTTTTAGAAGTTGACAGCAGGGAAGATATTTTGTTTAGAAGAAAATATAATAAACCCCAGGTAAAATTGAATAGAAAGACTAGACTGGAAAATTTGAAAAATAGTTTTGCGGTTAATCCTGATTTTAGACATAGTTATAGTTTTAAGAACTGCAGTTTTTTATTGGTGGATGATATTTTGACTACTGGAGTTACTTTGAGCGAGTGTGCCCGGATTTTAAAGCAGGCAGGAGCTAGGCGAGTGGCAGCTATAGTGCTGTGTCGGGGTTGATTTATATGGTTTTAAATGTTAGTATGTTTTTAGTTGACGGTTTATAAATATACCCATTTAATTTTTTATTTATCGCTATATAGCGTAATATTAGAATGCTATAAATTAAGGAATAATAAAAATAAAAGCGGAGTTTATTTTTTTAGTTTTTTATGGAGAGGTGGCTGAGCGGTTGAAAGCGGCAGATTGCTAATCTGTTATACGTCTATTTGGGCGTATCGGGGGTTCGAATCCCCCCCTCTCCGTTTGTCAAATTTTTTAAGAAATATATGAAGCAAACAGGTTGGTCTGAATGGATGAATTAGAATTAAAATATTTTAACTAATGGTGGGGTGGCAGAGTGGTCTAATGCGCTGGTCTTGAAAACCAGTGTCCGTTTACGCGGACCGCGAGTTCGAATCTCGCCCCCACCGCCAATGTTTTTAATTTTTGATTAATTTATATTAAAATTAAAACCGGTTTTAGCGTGGCCGGTTTTTTGTTTTTTTATTTTATATGTGGTGTATTATATTTATTTTTTATATACTATTGTGGTATAATTTATTTATGAATCAAGAAGAAAGAATTGTTCAATTGGAACAAGAAATAAAAGCAATTAAATTGAGAAACAGGCGGGTGGAGGCAGATAAACGTTGGGAATTGTCATCGGCGAGGAAGTTAGTGGTTTTTATTTTAACTTACGCAGTAGTATTAATTGTTTTTTTATTGGTGGGAGTTGCGAAGCCGTTTGCAAATGCCTTAGTGCCTGCAGTGGCTTTTGTGTTGTCGACTTTGACAGTCGGGATGTTTAAGAGAATTTGGACGAGATATTATAAAGAGTAATTTATAATTTAAGACTTAAAAATGTATAAACCGAATTATAAAATTGAAAATAAGTTGTGGCGGCGAGGATTTGAGAGAATTGCTGGCTTGGACGAAGCTGGGCGCGGTGCCTGGGCCGGGCCAGTAGTAGCAGCAGCGGTGATATTACCACCTAAATTGGCATTAAGAGGTTTAAGAGATTCAAAACAGCTTAGCCCGAAAGCAAGGGAACAGTTTTATGTTTATATTAATAAAAATGCGATTGGAATCGGAATTGGCATTGTCTCTGAAAAAGTTATTGATGAAAAAGGGATTATTTTTGCTACTAGACAGGCTTTCTTGGATGCGATTGAAAATTTGAAATTAAACCCTGATTATTTACTAATTGACGGGATTAGATTATTTAACCATAAATTGCCGCTTGATTTTTTAGTTAAAGGCGATAATAAGTGTGTTTCAATCGCAGCTGCGAGCGTGATAGCCAAGGTAGCCCGGGATAATATTTTAATTGATTACAATAAAAAATATCCGCAGTATGGATTTGATCAACATAAAGGTTATGGTACCTGGGAGCATCGAAGTCGGATACTTGATCATGGCGCTTGCCCGATTCATCGTTTGAGTTTTAAGCCGTTGGTTGAGGCTGGTTACAAAGAACTTTAGGTTTATTTTACTTGATTATTATTTGTTTATAGCTTATGATTATAAATGTAAGTCATATAAATATATGTTAAAAAGTAAAATTCCAGGGGGAAATGAATTATTAAACCCCGAATATATTTTGAAGGATAAATTGAAGCTTTTTTATGGTTCTCGGGTAGCTGACCTTGGATGCGGGGGTAGTGGTTATTTTAGTTTCCAAGCGGCGCAGATGGCAGGTGATAGCGGATTAGTATATGCAGTTGATGTTTTGAAGATGGTGTTAAAAAATATAGATCATAGAGCTAAGATGCTCGGGTTGAAAAATATAAAGACAGTTTGGTCTAATTTGGAGACAGTTGGAGGCGCTAAGATAAATGATGCTACGGTTGATTTTGTGATGTTGGTAAGTGTATTGTTTCAAAATGAACACCCAGAGCGTGTTTTTAGAGAAGGGGCTAGGTTATTAAAGTCAAAAGGTAAATTGTTAGTAGTGGATTGGAAGCAGGGGATATTTCCTTTCGGGCCTCCGGCTGAAAAAAAAATTGATCCGGATAAGGTATATGATTTTGCTTTAGGCGCGGGACTGAAGAAAAAAGATCAGTTTGATGCCGGTAGATTTCATTATGGGATTGTGTTTGAACGGATTTGATTTAGCTTCATTAAAAAATTTATTAATTTTATTAATTTGTTGCAGGCTATTAAGCCAAAGATGTTTTATGGGTAATTTGTTAACATTATCATATTGGTTTAATTTAAATCCAGGGCCTTTTTTAGGTAATTATTCCAGAGTGATATATGGAGTAGCATTGTTTTTATTATTATTATCTTTGTTATCTTGGTTTCCAATTAAGAAGAATGATAAGGATAAACTACTGCAAAGATTTTGGCAGAAAGTTCAGTCTTTTACTGCTACTATCGGAGTAGTGGTATTGATATTGGTTTTTTTAAGGCAGCAAAGAGTTAGTTTTTTAGCGATGCCTTTTTGGATGTTGGTTTTATTTACAGTGGCAATAGTTTGGATTTATTTTATTTTTAGGTATGCAACTAAAAAAATACCACGAATAAGGAAAGAACAGGCAGAAAGAGAAGCTAAAGAAAAATATTTTTAGATTGGGATTAATCTTTTAAGAATAAAAAATAATTTTATTGCTATTTAAGTAGTGTTGACCCATATTTATGGGAAATATTGAAACAGGAAAAATTGGGGAGAAATTAGCGCTTAAATATTTAAAAAGAAATAAGTATAAGATTTTGGAGCAGAATTATTATACAAAACTGGGCGAAATTGATATTATTGCTTTTGACTTGAAAAATGAAGAATTGGTTTTTGTTGAAGTTAAAGCCAGGACAAGCGATAGATTCGGGTGGCCGGAAGATTCTATTACTGAAAGTAAATTTTTTCATATGACCAGGACGGCTCAGAACTACATTTATAGTTCTGGTCGGGATGATTTGAAATATCGTTTTGACGCGGTGTCAATATGTCTGGATTATAATACCAGGAAGTCAATTATAAAACATTTTAAGAATATAGGATTTTAGAATTAATTTATAATAAATAAGTTTATAACATATGTCTTTTTTTAGTAAAATTAAAATCAATAAACCCGAGCAAGACCAGGTTGAAGTTAAAGCAGACCATGCTTCAGAAGAGAGCAAGGATTTAGATAGTGAAAAAAAATTAAATTGGTTTGAAGAAGAAGAGGTGGGAGAACTGTCAGTGGATGTTTATGAGAAAAATGATAATGTAATCGTAAAATCAACCGTAGCTGGAGTGAAGCCGGATGATATTGAAGTAGTGGTGGATGACGATATGGTGTCGATAAAAGGCAAGAGATCGCAGGAAGAAGTAATCAGTAAAGATAATTATTTTTATCAGGAGTGTTATTGGGGTAGTTTTGCTCGTAGTTTTAAATTGCCGGTTGAAGTTAGAGAAGAAGGAGCCGAAGCAGCGCTTAAAAACGGAGTATTGACTATAAAGCTTAAAAAAGTCAAAAAGCCAAAGTCGGTTAAAGTGCCGGTTAATTAGGCGTTTTATTATTGATATTGTATAGATATATGGATTTGATGGATAAAAATAAAAAATATTTAAGTTGCACATTAGACAGGTTCGAAGGCCGTTTTGGAGTATTGGTGAGTGAAGATGGCCAGTTTTTTAATTGGCCGATTGATAAATTGCCAGCTGATGTTGAGGAAGGATCCCAGGTTAGATTGATTTTATCTTCAGCTAAAACCGAGGAGGAGGAACGTGAAAAAACAGCCAAAGCAGTATTAAACCAGATATTGAAAACAGATTGATTTATTATATCGTTTTTGTTGTAATAATTTGCTAAAATAATTAATTTTAAATTTTTATAATGCCGTGGAAACAGTTTAAAAAAATAAAATCAGAAACATCAAAAGTAATATCTGGAAACGCAGAAAAAAAAGTCAAGGCGGAAGTTGGTTTAATACCTAAATGGCTGCTGATAGTAGTAGCTATTTTTTTGGCAATTTTTTTAATAATAGTTGGATGTTTTTGGTTGTATAACGATTTTTATCAAGACAAAGTTTATGCAGGGATTGAGATGGGGGGTGTTGACCTCGGAGGGAAGACCAAATTACAGGTTAGGGCTTTAATGCAGGCCAAGGCTGATAATATAGCGGCAGAAGGAATTGAGTTTTATTATCAAGATAATAAATTTTTAATTAAACCAATAATGCCAGTTGGTTATTATTCGGATCAAGCGGTTGAGTTGTGGTGGTATCAAATAGATGATATGACTGAATATTTTTTTAGTTTAGGTCGTAGTAAGCCTTGGCTTAATAATATAGTTGATAAAATTATTTTTTTAGTGCGGGGGCGAGAGAGTCGAGCTAAAGTTCAATTTAATCGAGAGTTAACCCAAAGATTACTGGAGGATTATTTTAATGAATTTGAGTCTAGAGCAGTGAATGCCGGGATTGATTTTATGGGGGATAAAGTTATATTAACAGATGAGCGTGACGGTTTTGCTTTTGATTACAGCAGTGCTTTAGATCAACTGGAAGATTATTTATTAAAACAGCAGATAGGTTCAATTGAAATGGAATTAGTTTCAGATAAGCCAGAAGTAATAAAATCAGAGGCTGGTTTTTTAATTGAAGAAGTAGAGAAGGTTGTTGCCAAAGCTCCTTTAAAGCTTGAATTTGAAGTTCCGGCATATTATCAAGGCCGAAGTAGTTTTGAACGTTATAATTGGGATATAGGACCAGATATTTTAAAAGAATGGTTATTAATAAAGCGTCGACAACCAAATCAAGAGATAGGCTATTTGAATAAAGGTATATATCTTGGAATTGATGATGTGTTAGCGTCAGAATATTTAGAGCAGATTGGGGAACAAATAAATACAGAAGCAAAAGAGGCTAAATTTGTGATTGAAAATGGAAAAGTGAGCGAATTTCAGTCGTCAGCTGACGGGTTTAAACTTAATATTGAAGCGATGCTTAAATTGATTGAATCTAAGTTTATTCAGGGCGATGCCAGTGATTTAGATTTAGTATTGTCAGTGGATAAGTCTAAAATAACTAATGAAAATGTTAATGATTTTGGAATTAATGAATTGATCGGAGTGGGTGAATCTGATTTTTCAGGGTCGCCGGTTAATAGGAGACATAATATTACTAATGGAGCTGAAAATTTAAATGGGTTGTTAATCAAACCAGATGAAGAGTTTTCATTGTTGGAAGCTTTGGGAGAAATAAATGCTGAAACTGGTTATTTACCGGAATTGGTGATTAGAGACGGCAGAACTATACCTGAATACGGAGGTGGTTTATGTCAGATCGGAACTACTGTTTTTAGGCTGGCGATAAATAGCGGTTTGCCGATAACTGAGAGGAGAAATCATTCTTATCGAGTTAGTTATTATGAGCCAGCCGGAACTGACGCTACTATTTATGACCCTTGGCCTGATTTAAAATTTATTAATGATACCGGCAATTATTTATTAATGCAGACTAGAATTGAAGGTAATGATTTAATCTTCGAATTTTGGGGCAGTGATGATAGTCGAGAAGTAAAGGTAACTGATCCGATTATTTATAATATTAAGCCGCCAGCTCCGACAAAGTATGTTGAATCAGAACAGTTGGAGCCAGGCGAGGAAAAATGCATTGAAAGGGCCCATAATGGGGCCGATGCTTATTTTAAAAGAGTAATAACTTGGCCGGAAAAGAGCGGTAGGGAGACAAAAGAAGAGGTGTGGAATTCGCATTATGTGCCTTGGCAGAAGGTTTGTTTAGTAGGCGTAGAACGGGCTAGCACTACAACAGATACTGTATTACCAGTTGACAATTAAGCCTATATTTGGTAGGATAATATTAAGCTGTAAGTCAGTTTTGTTTTATTTACAAATTGTTTTAGACTATTGTTTTATGCTAGTTTTAAATATAATTATTACTATAGTAGCGATTTTATTGGTTATTTCAATATTATTACAACAGCGAGGTTCTGGATTGGGGTCTGCTTTTGGGGGCGAGGGAAATGTATATATGGCTAAGCGCGGGGCTGAAAAAGTAATTTTTGTAGTAACTATTATTTTAGCTTTTATTTTTCTAGCATTAGGTGTAATTCGCCTAATAGTATAATTTTACTCATATTTTTATCTAATTTTAATATTTAAATTAAGGTAAAAATATTTTTTATTAGTCTAACTTTTATTTGTCTTTAAAGTGATTATTTAGACTGGTAAAGATAGATTTGATTTAAAATTCAAATCCTTTTATTAGGATTTATATTTTATATGCCTAAAAAAAATGAACCGCTTTCTAACAAGAGCGGTAAGAAAGATTATCTGGACCGGGTTAGAAAGGTTTTTAATTTTAGAGACAGGTTTCAGAATAAAATACAGGAGAATATTGACTTAAAACAAGATTTAAATACCGGCGATCAAGTTAAGAGCGCGAGTTTGATATACCAAGTTAGATATTTGCCTAAGTTTTTATCTTCAAGGGAAAAAGCAGTGGTTATTATGTCGGCTTTGGTAATATTCTTATGCCTGGTTATGATTGGTTATTTGTTTTGGCGTGATAATATAATTGACAAACCAGCTCTTGGAGGGGTATATACTGAAGCTATTGTTGGCGCTCCACAGAAAATAAATCCACTGTATGCCAGTGCCAATGAAGCTGATAGGGACTTGGCTAGTTTGATTTTTTCAGGATTAGTAAAATTTGGCCCTGATAATGGTGTTGTTCCCGACTTAGCCAAGGATTGGTTTGTCGATGATACCGAAACAAAATATACTTTTAGGTTAAGAGATGATGTTCAATGGCCTGACGGAAAAGCATTTAGTAGTGAAGACGTAGTGTTTACTTTTAATGCAATTCAAAATTCTGATTATCAAAGCCCATTAAGGCAGGGTTGGGAGGGAATATCAGTACGAGCGGTTGATGAATATACGGTTCAGTTTGAGCTACCAGAGCCGTTTACTCCTTTTTTAAGTAGTTTAACTGTTGGCATAATGCCATCTCATTTATGGCAGGACGTCAGACCTGAAAATGCTTTATTAGCCCAATTAAATATAGAGCCAGTAGGCTTGGGTCCATATAAATTTGAATCTTACAGTCGCGACAAACAGGGTTATATTAAAACATATAACTTAGTTCGAAACGAAAATTATCATTTAGGGCAGGTTTTTATAAAACAGGTTAGTTTTAAATTTTATCCCAATTTTGAGTTGGCAGTTGATGCGCTTAAAAATAAAAATACTGATGGGATTAATTTTTTACCGGGTAGTTTAGGGGAGTTTTTACAGTCAAGGAAAGATTTGGATTATTATACCCCTTCTTTACCCCAATATACGGCTATATTTTTTAATCAGGATAAAAATGACTTATTAAAAATAAAGAATTTTAGAAAAGCTTTGCTTTTGGCAATTGATGAGGAAGAAATAATTTCAACTGTGCTTGATGGTCAAGGCAATATTATCTCCGGGCCTATTTTACCGGGAGTTATCGGTTACAATTCCGCCGCTCCAAAGGGAGAATTTAATATAGATGAAGCTAAGAATTTACTTGATAGTTTGGGTTGGAAAAAAATAGAGGTGAAAATAGAGCAGCCAACAGATGAAATCAATATGGATGAAAATCGAAATGATAAGAGCACATCTACTGAAGAAGATATTATTGATATTGATAGTGACGGTTTTTCTAATTATTTGTATAAGGACGGAGTTGAGCTTAGTTTAAATTTAACTTTAGCTGATCAACCCCAATCAATAGCAGTCGGTGAGATGATACAGAATTTTTGGCAGTCGGTCGGAGTTAGGACCAATCTTCAAATTATTGAATCTAAACAAATACAGAAACAAGCGATTAATTCCCGTGATTATGAAGCATTGCTTTTTGGCGAGATTTTAGGAGCTGATCCCGATCCCTATGCCTTTTGGCATTCAAGCCAGGTGGGAGCAGGTGGTTTAAACTTAGCTAATTTTAAAAATAAAGAAGTAGATGATTTGTTAGAAAAGGCGAGACAGGAAACAGATGTAGATAAAAGAGCTGAATATTATCAGATGTTTGAAACTATAATAATTCAAAATATTCCGGCAATATTTTTATATAACCCTAATTATACTTATGTGGTTTCTAATAAAGTAAAAGGGATAGAGCTTGATTGGATCGTGACGCCAACTGATCGCTTGGGAAGTATAAGCGGTTGGTATATCAGGACAAAGAAAGGGTTGAAATAATTAAAGACTATTAGATTTTAGTTTATAACTCTTATTAATTTATTTTGTTTAGTTTAATTTAGTGGCGCGGGAAGTTTTTTGGGTTTATTGTATATTTTTTTATTAATAAATATATAGATTTGTTTTAGGTTAGTTGATGGTTTATGCCGGAGTGGCGGAATTGGTAGACGCGCAACGTTCAGGGCGTTGTGAGTTTTGTGCTCGTGCGAGTTCAAGTCTCGCCTCCGGCAATTCAGGCACATCCCAAAGTTAGGTTGGGTTTTGTGCCGGTTTTTACTACCCACTTTGCATAATGCATGGATAGCCCCAAAATCGGCTAATTAGGTTAATGCGAGTTTTTATTATATATCCTATGCAGTGTATGGTAAGTTTGGTCCGGGATAAATAAAAATAAATGTAATTAGTTTTTTTATGCACTTTGGGTGCTAGATATTAATTATTGATTTTGTAATTTAGATTATTTTTATGTATAAAAAAGTAAATAAAACTGAAAAAAGTAAGAATTCTTATGCCAGTGGATCTAAAAATCCAATGTTGGCTATTTCTGATACCCGTAGAAAGAGCGGTGATAAATTAGCTGATTCCAGAGTATTGAAATCAGGTATTAGTTCTAAAGCTAGAAAAATTTATTCTCCGTCTTATAAGAAAAGAGTAAAAATGACTGAAGATGGCAAGAGGAAAGTTGCTGTCAATCGAGGTAAATATAAGCCGTTAAAGCGTAAGTTCAACAGCAGGTCTTTTAGTAAAAAAATAGCCAAAAATAAATTTACTAAAAAGATAGAAAGTAAAGATGGTATATTGAGGATTATTCCGCTTGGCGGATGTGAGGAGGTCGGACGCAATATGACAATATTTGAATATGAGGAAAAAGGACGCGAGAAGCAAAAAGATATTGTAATATTAGATATGGGACTTCAATTTCCAGAAGAAGACATGCCGGGGATTGATTATATTATTCCTAATATTGATTATTTAAAGGGTAAGGAAAAAAATATTAGAGCAGTTATTTTTTCACATGGCCATTTGGATCATATTGGAGCGGCTCCAATACTTTTGGAAAAATTAGGCAATCCGACCATAGTTGGACGTCCTTTGACGATAGAGATGATAAAACATCGCCAGGAGGATTATAAAAAAGGGACTAGTAAAAATTTGAAAACAATATATATTAAAAGAATTACCGATCAAATTAAATTGGGAGGTTTTAATATAAAATATTTTCAAGTAGAACATTCGGTTATGGATGCAGTGGGAGTAATATTTGAAACTAAGTCTGGAACAGTGATTCACCCCGGAGATTGGACACTGGAATTAGATGATAACGGTAAATCTGTGGTTGATTATAGTTACCTATCAAATTTAAAAACACCGACTATACTTATGCTAGAGGCTTTAGCTGCCACTCATCAGCCCGGCAAGAAAGTAACCGAAAAGGAGATGATGGATAATTTAGGTAATATTATCCGTAAATCTCCGGGCAGGATAATAATTGCCACTTTTGCTTCCCAGATTGAGAGGATTAAGCAAATAATAGATTTTTCTTCCAAGCTGGGTAAAAAGGTTGCTATTGACGGTTATAGTATGAAAATTAATATGGAGATAGCAGAACGGCTGGGATATTTAAAGATAAATAAAAATTCATTAGTTTCAATTAAGGATATCTCTAAATATGACGATAAGCGCTTGGTAGTATTGTGCACTGGGGCTCAAGGTGAAAGTAATGCGGTCTTGTCGCGGATTGTTAATAAAAATCATAAATATATTAACTTGAAAAAGAGTGATACAGTAGTGTTTTCTTCTTCAGTTATCCCGGGCAATGAACGCACTATACAAAGATTGAAAGACAATTTATATCGTTTGAGTGATAATGTAATCCATTCTGATATTATGGATGTGCATGTATCAGGACATGGCACAGTTGATGATATTAGGAAAGTAATAAAGCAAATTCAGCCGACTTACTTTATTCCTGTATATGCAAATCATTATATGCTTAAAGAAGCGGCTAAAGTGGCTATAGGTGATGGTTTTAATCCAGAAAATATTTTGGTTCCGGACAATGGTTCGGTCATAGAATTTTTATCAGGAAATAAGCCAAGAGTATTATCTGAAAAGGTTAATACAGATTATGTGTTTGTGGATGGATTGGGTGTAGGGGATATTTCACATGTAGTTTTAAGGGATCGTAAGGTGATGGCGGAAGATGGAATGATCGTAGTAATTGTGACGATTGATAAGAAGACAGGGCAATTAGTGCATTCACCTGATTTAATTTCGCGCGGATTTATTTATATGAAAGAGAATAAAAGATTGGTGGAGGATACACGTCAGCGAGTGAAGTATATTTTAAAGAAAACTGATCCCAAGATCGAGGCTTTTCCAGATTATATTAAAAACAAGATTAGAAATGATGTGGGCCAGTTTTTATTCAAAAAAATTGAGCGCAGGCCAATGGTGCTGCCAGTGGTGATAGAAGTGTAGTCAGTTAACAGCTATCAACTATCAACTATCAATTTATAAAAGACAAAGGTAGCTAGGATTTGATTTAACTATTAAAATAATATAAGGTGAATATATATGAAAGAAACTATTTTTTCAGGAATACAACCAACAGGCAATTTGCATATTGGGAATTACCTTGGGGCAGTGAAACAGTTTGTTGAAATGCAGGCAGAATATAATTCTATTTTTTGCGTGGTTGATTATCATTCGATCACAGAAGATTTTAAGCCTGATGAAAAAAGAGAACAAATTCTTACTACGGCGGCTGAATATTTAGCTTGTGGAATTGATCCGAATGAGGCAGTATTATTTGTGCAGTCTGATGTTCGCGGCCATACTGAACTGGCCTGGATTTTTAATTGTATCACGCCGTTGTCAGAAATGGAGCGAATGACCCAATATAAAGATAAGGCTTTGAGGCAGAAGAGTAATATTAATATGGGCTTAGTTGATTATCCGGTTTTAATGGCGGCTGATATTTTACTTTATCATGCTGATTTAGTGCCAGTGGGTGAAGACCAAGTCCAGCATATTGAGTTGACGCGCAAGATTGTGCGCAAGTTCAATCATAAATTTGGGCAGTATTTCAAAGAACCAAAGGTAAAATTAAACCAGGCCGCTAGAATAATGTCTTTAACCATGCCAGATAAAAAAATGTCGAAATCAATGGGGGTTAAGTCTTATATTGCTTTATGCGATGGTCCGGATTTGATTCGCGAGAAAATATCAAAAGCAGTGACTGATACTGGAAAGAGCAAGAGTAAAATGGGCGGGGGTAGAAATTTACTTGATTTGTTTAATTTATTTGTTGGCGATAGTTCTATCAGTAAAAAATTTGAGGATGATTATAAAAACGGTGAGCTTCAATACGCTAAATTTAAGCCGATGTTGGTCAATGTAATTATTAATAGTTTAAAACCGATTAGGCAAAAAAGAGCCAGATTACTTCAAGACAAGGATTATATAATTAAAGTGTTGGCTGAAGGAGCGAAAAAAGTTAGTCTGGTGGCGGATAAGACGATGAATGAAGTAAAAAAATTGGTGGGGTTGGTTTAGCACTGATTTATTTTGATTTACCCCAAATTATTCATGAATAATGTTATTTGCCTTTGTAGATTGATTTGGCTTAATTTTGTATTTTCACCCGTTAAGTGAAATGCAAAAATTAGTATTGACGGCTAAATATTATAATAAGCTTTATACTAGTCACTATTCATGAATAAAAGGGGTTTAATGTGGACGAACCAAGATATTATATTTTAAAACCCGTTCTAGCTTATCCTAGAGCGGGTTTTAAAATCCAGTTTTTATTTTCAGCGGTTAAACCAAAGTTACATTGGCTACACTATCTGAAGGATCTTTTAGGCGCATTAAACGGACCCCTTGGGTATCGCGTCCGAGAACTGGGATTGATTTTAAAGGAAGGCGGATAACCTGGCCTTTATCTGATATTATAATAAGATCACCTTTAACTTCTTCGGGTAGATTTTTGGGGTCAACAATAAAAGACGATGCTAATTTGCCTGTTTTAGCAGTTATTTTCATAGTTTTTATACCAGAACCGCCACGGCCTTGAATTTTGTATTTATTGACTGAAGTGATTTTACCGAACCCATTTTCAGACAAAGCAAATAGATAGCCTTTTATTTTTGCTTTGTTTACAATATCCATGCCGATTATAGCGTCGTCTTTTTTTAATCTAATGCCTCTGACTCCGCTGGCTCCGCGTCCCATAGCTCTGATTCCGGTTTCTTTAAAGTGTATTGCTTGACCATTTAAAGTAGCTAAGATAATTTCATCCTGGCCGCTAGTGCCTCTCACCCATTCTAATATGTCATCGTTTTTTAATTTAATGGCAATAAGCCCGGAGCGGCGCACATTGGCAAAAGCGTTAGCAGACACTTTTTTGATAGTTCCATTTTTGGTTACCATAACCAGGAATTTGATTTGATCAAGATAAGCCGAAGATAAGACTGAAGATACTTTTTCATTAGGAGCCAGTTGGAGAAAGTTTACTATTGACTGGCCTTTAGCAATTCTGGAAGCAATCGGAATTTCATAAGCCTTAAGCTGGAAAACTCTGCCCCGAGTAGTAAAGAAGTATATGTCTTTATGGGTTGAAGTAGTGAAAAACTCTTCAACAATATCTTCTTCCTTGGTGGTTAGGCCGATAACACCTTTACCGCCTCTTTTTTGAGTTTTAAAAGTATTTAGAGGCAGTCTTTTAATATATCCGTCTTTAGTAATAACTACAATTATACTTTCATCAGGAATTAGGTCTTCTTGTGAGAATTTATCTACAGCTGATTTTACTATTTTAGTTCTTCTGTCGTCGCCGAATTTTTGTTTTATTTCCCCAAGTTCTTGTTTGATTAACTCTAATATTTTTTTGGGACTTTTGAGCAGGTTAGTCAGTTGTTTAATTAGTTTTTTCTTTTCCTTTAATTCTGTTTCTATCTTAAGCCTTTCTAAATTAGCTAATTGTTGTAATTTCATTTCTAAAATAGCGATTGATTGTGCTTCAGATAGTTTGAATTTTTTGATTAAATTCATTTTGGCTTGTTCCCGGTCTTTGGACTTTTTTATAGTTTTAATTACAGCGTCTATTTTATTCAAAGCTAGCATTAAACCCTCTAAGATATGGGCTCTGGCTTTGGCTTTATTAAGCTCAAAGCGTGTTCGCCTTTCAACTACTTGTTGTCGGTGTTTGATAAATTCTTCCAAAATCATTTTTAAAGTTAATACTCGGGGCTGGATGCCGTCAATTAGAGCCAGCATGTTTATATGAAAAGAAGATTGCAGTGGCGTGTGTTTATAAAGTTGATTTAGTATTTTTTTAGGGTAACTGTCTTTTTTTAAATCTACTACAATACGGACTCCGGTTTTGGAGGATTCGTCTCGCAGGTCTCTAATCCCGTCTATTTTTTTATTCTTAACTAATTCGGCTATTTTTTCGAGTAGATTGGCTTTATTAACCTGATATGGTATTGAAGATATTACTATTTTATATGTATTATTTTTAGCCTCAACTATCTCTGATTCTGCTCTGGCAACGATTGATCCTTTGCCGGTAGCATAGGCATGTTTAATATTTTCAATATTATAGATAGTAGCGCCAGTGGGGAAATCAGGCCCTTTTATTATTTTAACCAAATCACTTATATCTGCCTTGGGGTTGTCAATTAGGTAAATAATACCGTCTATCACTTCGGTTAAATTATGAGGGGGGATACTGGACGCCATTCCAACCGCAATTCCGGTAGTCCCATTTATAAGCAGGCTGGGGATTTTGGCTGGCAGCACTCGGGGTTCTTTTTGGCTAGAGTCGTAATTAGGGATGAAGTCCACTGTGTTTTTTTCAATATCAAACATCATTTCTTCAGCGATCGATTCTAGTTTAGCTTCAGTATATCTCATAGCAGCAGCGCCATCTCCGTCTAAAGAACCAAAGTTTCCTTGTCCGTTTACAAACGGATAGCGCATAGAAAAAGTTTGGGCCATGCGAACCATGGAATCATAAACAGCAGCATCTCCGTGAGGGTGGTATTTACCCAGAACTTCACCGACAACAGTAGCTGATTTACGGAATTTAGATCCGGCTTTAAGTCCAATATCCCACATAGCATAAAGTATGCGGCGATGCACTGGCTTCATACCATCGCGGACATCTGGGAGAGCTCGGGCTACAATTACACTCATAGCATAATCAAGATATGAGGTTTTCATTTCATCAACTATGGGGCGAGGTTTGATTGATTTAACTACAGATGGAAGTTCATTTTCGAGTGATTTTTTTGATATAGATCTTTTGTTTAGCTTAGATTTGTTTTTTTTAGATATCATATACGGTCATTTTAGATTCTTTATTTAATTTAATATAAAAAAGGCAGGTTTTCATTCCACTGTTGGTAATTTTATTTCGATTTGAGGGCTAGTGGTAACGGTTGAACTGGGAGGATTGAGATTTATTTGCTCTACTATTTGCTCTAGTTTTTCAGGGTCTATTTTTTGACTGGGTTGGATGTATTCAGCCGTGCCAGTAGATGACTGGGCGTATCCTTGAAAATTTTGTTTAAAATTTTTAATATCCATGATAATAGTTTTAAAATCTTCAGATGCTTTTTCCAGAGTTTGATCGTTTTCGGTTTCATTTTTTTTAATTGTATTACTTAGGTTTAGCACCCAGGCTGTTATTATAATTATAGTGATAACAGCTATACTGATATATGCTTTAATTTTTTGAGGTTTTTTTTTCATATAATGTCAGTGAATGAGCCAGATTTTATTTTAGGTTAAGGTTTTAAGATAATTATTTTAGTTTCATCGCTAGGAAGGTTTTTGCGTGATATTTTTAATTTATCTTCGGTTTCTGATTGACCACCCATTTCTTTAATGAATTTGTCCACCTTGTCAATATCCAGTTTTAGGTTTGGTATTTTATAATGCATTGGTATTACTATCCGCGGTTCGATTTGCGATATAATTTTAGTTGATTCTTTGGCATCAATAGTATATTTTCCCCCAACCGGTATTAATAGAATATCAATTGAATTCATAATTTCAAGCTGTTTGGGGGTGAGTTCCTTTTGTCCCAGATCACCTAGATGGCCAATGACTATATTTTCAGCTTTGATAATGTATATCATATTTTGACCCCTGTCTTTGCCTTGACTATTGTCATGAAAGCTGGGGATGCCATAAATGAACACGTTGCTGATTTCGTATTCTCCGGGACCATTGATTAGAAAAGGTTCTTTTTTGCCTTTTATTTTTTTAATTGCAGAATAGTTATTATGGTCTTTATGTTCGTGGCTGACAGTGACAATATCAGCTGATAATCGGGGCAGTTTTAAGCCATAGTTATTGCAATAAGGATCAGTGATAATAAAAGTTTCCTCATTTTGGTGTTTGGTTTGTATTTTAAAACACGATTGGCCGAACCATTTTATTTGCATAAATTTTATTGTTATTAGGAGGGAATTATAAGGTTTATATAAACTAATTTTAGCAATTTTTTATTACTCTTGTCAAATAAATATAAATGATGTATAATAGTTATAATTGCGTTTTTGGCACTTGGTATTTATATACCAAAAATTAAATGTCAGGACGTTTTATCCCTTGTTAAAGGGATAAAAAAGAGGAATTTTTATGGTTAATAAGACATCGGTTAAGAATCAAACGGATGATAGTAAGATGGGTAATTTGATGGAAGATATAAAAGATCAGTTTTCGGTCAAAGAAGGCGACTTAGTCGAAGGCAGAGTGGTGTTTGTAGGCAGGAACGAAGTTTTAGTTGATATTGATGGAGTAATGACTGGATTAATCAGGGGGCATGAGTCATATGATGAATCAGGTGAATACAATGATCTTAAGGTTGGAGATGAGATTACTGTGACTGTGCTTGAGATTGAGAACGAACGCGGGTTGATAGAACTTTCAATCAGACAGGCCGGTCATAAAAAAGCTTGGGATAAGCTAGAGCAAATGAAGAAAAATTCAGAGATAGTTGAGGTAAATGTGCTTGAAGCTAATAAAGGCGGTTTGATTGTTAAGTTGGATCAAGTATTTGGTTTTTTGCCCGTATCTCATTTGTCTCCGAAAAATTATCCCAGAGTAATTGGAGGTAATAAGAATAAGATTTTAGAAAAATTAAAATCTTTAGTGGGGCAAAAATTAGAAGTAGTTGTTATTGGTGTTAACGAAGAAGAGGGAACTTTGGTATTGTCCGAAAAAGAGGTCGAAAGCGACAGAAGGAAGCAATCTTTAGGAAATTATAAAAAAGGAGATGTAGTTGAAGGTAAAGTGACTGGAGTGGTTGATTTTGGCGCTTTTGTTGAATTTGACGATGGGTTAGAGGGTTTGATTCATATATCTGAACTGGGTTGGCATCGGATTGATGACCCGAGAGAAGTAGTCAAGGAAGGGCAAGAGATTAAGGCGCAGATAATTGACATTTCCGGGGATAAAGTTTCTTTATCTTTAAAGAGATTAAAAAAAGATCCATGGGAAAAAGTAAAGGATAAATACAAAGTGGGCGATAAAGTAAAAGGGAAAATTGTTAAGTATAATAATTTTGGCGCTTTTGTAGAGATTGAGCCCTTAATACAGGGGTTGGCCAGGATGAAAGTTGATGAAGGCCAAGGAAATAGTCAGCAGCTGGAGGTTGGATCAGAAGCAAAGTTTGTGATTACTAATTTTGAGCCTTTGGATCATAAGTTGGGACTGGAATTAGTGAGCTAGCTTGTTGCTTATAAATTATTAGCTTGCAGTTTAATGTAATTTAACAAAGCCCCGGGAACGGGGTTTTGTTATCATAGTGTGATATAATGAAAATGTAGATGGGGGTAAGTTTTAATCAGATTAGAATGGTAAACCCAAATTATTCATGAATAATGTTATTTGCCTTTGTAGATTGATTTGGCTTAATTTTGTATTTCACCCATTAGGTGAAATACAAAATTAATATTAACGGCTAAATATTATAATAAGCTTTATACTAGTCACTATTCATGAATAAAACGGGGTAAACAAATTTAAAAATATTAAATTAAAACGTATTAAACTGATTTTTTGAGTTTATTTTGCCCGAATTATTTTAATAGTTAGATTGGTTGGTTTAATATTAGTTTATAATTTGTTTATAATTTATTTGTAATTAGTATCATATATATGAAAAATTTAACTAAAACATTTATTACTTTTTTTATTGTGATGTTGGTGATAGCGGGTTTGTTGTCTATTTTTGAGCAGCCGAGTGAATTTGAGCGCCAAGAGGTGAGTATTGCGCGAGTAGTCAATGAAGTTAAGTCTGAAAATATTGAAAAGATTGAGGTAAGCGGAAATAAAATTAGTGCTTTTACTAAAGATGGGCTTGAGCTTTTAACTTATAAAGAGTCAGTCGAATCTATTAATGAGCTTTTGGTTAATTACGGTTTAAATCAAGAGCAATTATTGGCGGTTGATATACAAATTAAAACGGAGTCGGGATGGTCTTATTGGTTGTCGGTAATTTTACCTTTTTTGATTCCAGTTTTATTAGTAGTTGGTTTTGTATATTTGCTATCTCGCCAAGTTCAAGGAGTTAATAAAAGAGCGATGTCATTCGGAGATTCAAGCGCAAGAGACAAGAAGCCGGAAAGTAAGAAAAAAGAAAAAATTGATTTTAGTAAAGTCGCCGGGGCTAAGGAGGCTAAAAATGAATTGGAGGAAATAGTTCAGTTTTTAAAGCATCCAAAGAAATTTATTCAGATGGGGGCTAAAATTCCAAGGGGAGTATTACTAGTTGGTCCTCCTGGTTGCGGTAAAACCTTATTAGCCCGAGCAGTATCAGGTGAGGCTGGTGTTCCATTTTTTCATGTGTCTGGTTCTGAATTTGTAGAGATGTTTGTCGGGGTTGGAGCTTCCAGAGTAAGGAGTTTGTTTAGCAAGGCTAAGAAAAATTCTCCTTGTATTGTGTTTTTGGATGAACTTGATGCGGTTGGGCGTAAGCGCGGAGCTGGTTTGGGAGGTTCGCATGATGAGAGAGAGCAGACATTAAATCAAATATTAGTTGAAATGGATGGGTTTGAACCTAATGAAGGCGTAATAGTGTTGGCAGCTACTAATAGGCCTGATGTATTAGACGTGGCTTTATTGCGACCGGGCAGATTTGACCGTCGGGTGGTGGTTGATTTGCCGGATTTAAAAGAAAGAGAAATGATACTGAAAATCCATGTGGATAAAAAGCCGCTCGCTCGTGATGTTGACCTGCATACTGTAGCGGCTCGGACTCCTGGTTTTTCCGGAGCTGATTTGGCCAATGTTTTAAATGAAGCTGCTATTTTGGCGGCTAAAAGTGATAATTCTAAAATAGAGATGAGTCATATTCTTGAGAGTATTGATAAGGTGATGATAGGACCGGAGAGGCGATCTAGAATGTTATCTGAAAAGGAGAAGAAAATAACCGCTTATCATGAAGCCGGACATGCTTTGGTAGCTCATATGAGCCTGAATGCAGATCCAGTTCATAAAGTGTCGATTGTTTCTCGGGGACAGGCCGGAGGTTATACCATTAAACTGCCAACCGAAGACAGGCATATGCATAGTTATTCCGAGTTTGTTGACGATTTAGCAGTTCTTTTGGGTGGTTATGCGGCGGAAAAATTTATTTTCGGTGAATTAACTACTGGCGCGACTTCAGATTTAAGAAAAGCAACCAATTTGTCAAAGCAGTTGGTAACTCAATATGGCATGAGTGATAAGCTAGGCCCGAGGACTTTCGGAGAGAAGGAAGAATTGATATTTTTGGGACGGGAGATAAGCGAGCAAAAAGATTATTCAGAAAAAACAGCAGAGAGAATAGACGAGGAAGTGTCTAATTTTGTGAATAGCGCTTATAAAACAGCTAGTGATATTTTGAAGAAAAATAAGATATTATTAGAAAAGGTGGTGGCGGCTTTGCTTAAAGAAGAGGTGCTTGAAAGGGCTGAATTTGAAAAGATAGTAGGGAAAAAACCAGGAATTAAGAAGTAAAATGTTTTTGTTGTTTTTATTTGATTGTAGTTTGTGTTATAATGAAACTGTTAATAACAGTTGATTTATAAAAATATGCAATCAATATATAGACCAATTATAAAACAGGCGGTTTTAATTACGTGGAAGTTTAAATATTTATGGTTTTTCGGTTTATTTGCGGCTTTAGCTGGCAATGGCGGAGTATATAATTTTTTGTTTAATAATTTAGAGAAAGCGGAATCTAGAGCAGCCTCGTTAGTATATATAAAGGCTTTTTTTAGTGATTTTGGGCGATTTTTTAGCAGTGATATTGACTGGGCCCAAATGATGAGCGATTTTAGTTTTTGGACGGCGGTAGCGCTTGTGATTTTGTTTGTTGCAGTTATATTTCTGATTTGGCTGTCGATTTCATCTCAAGGCGCTTTAGTGCACGCGGCTGGTAAGCATTTTAAAAATATTGATAACGGGTTTAAGTTATCCTTTAGTTATGGCTCGTCTAAATTTTGGCCTTTGCTGTTGTTAAATATATTTACTAAGATAATTATTTCAGCTGCTTTACTGGTAATAAGTATTCCGTTTGTGTTGGTTGTTTTAAATGGCGAGATGGATATGTTTTGGCAGAATATGTTTACTGTGCTTAGTTTTATAATATTAATACCAGTGGCAGCCATATTGGCTTTTATAGTTAAATATGCTTTGATTTATGTAGTTAACAGGGATCAGCATGTGGGTTTGGCTTTGAAAAATGGCTGGTTTTTATTTAAGCAGAATTGGGTTGCTTCTTTAGAAATGGCTTTAGTTTTATTTATAATTAATTTAGTTTCCAGTTTGGTTTTATTGATAGTGATGGTGATAGCGGCGATACCGTTTGTATTACTTGGTTTTGTGGCTGGATATATTACCAGCGTGACATTATTATGGACAGTTATTGTGGTAGCTATTTTGGTTATGATAGCAATAGTATTTGTTTATGGAGCTGTTTTAAATGTATTTCAAAATAGTTGCTGGGTGATATTGTTTGAGAAGCTTAGTTTGGGCGGAGTATATAGCAAAGTGCTTCGGTGGGGAGCTTCATTTTTGGGCAATAAAAAAAATCAAGCGAGCCCTAATTAATCATTTTGTTAGTTGTAAAATATAAAACTCGCTTTTATAGCGAGTTTTTAGGTGGGGTTAGAATTGATTTTTAAATATTTTGATGCTAGTATTGGCACTAGGGAGGAGTGCCGGAGTGGTTGAACGGGTCGCTCTCGAAAAGCGATGTCTGCTATATGTGGACCGCGAGTTCGAATCTCGCCTCCTCCGCCAATTTTCACTTTTTGCGAAATCGTAAGAGGTTGCCTCGGCGCAAAGCGCCTCGGCATGGTATTTTTCCGCTATTTTAAAGGCATTTTTAAAATCGCACGCCAGCGTGCGGTCGGCAATGCGGAAGTTCGAACCAATCTTTTTGAGAAAATCCCTAATCCTTTCGGGATTTTCTTGTTGAGCGCATTTTTCGACAATTTCGGCGATTTTGTAGATATAGCCAACTTGGAAGACGGGAACTAATCAAAATGATTTTTGTATTTTTGACTTGACAAGTCCAAATAAACATGTAAAATGGAGTTATGTATAAAAGAATTATAAAACCACCTAAAAATAAAAGCTTTTTTCTTTTCGGTCCTCGTGGGACCGGAAAAACAACTTGGCTTAAGGCTAACTTCAAAAAAGCTGCTTATTTGGATTTATTAGAATCTGAAACATATAATGATTTATTAGCACATCCAGAGCGTTTAGAGACTTTTATCCCTAAAAATTTTAATGATTGGATTATTATTGACGAAGTCCAGAGAGTGCCAGCACTTTTAAATGAAGTACACCGCTTAATTGAAAGTCGCAAGCACAAGTTTATTCTAACCGGTTCCAGTGCTAGAAAATTAAAAAACAATAAAGAAGTAAATTTACTGGCTGGCAGAGCGCTTACTTATCATTTTTATCCGTTGACTTTTTTAGAATTGAAAGATGATTTTAGCATTATACATGCGTTGCAATACGGTCAGCTGCCAGCTACCTTTAGTGAGCCCAATATAAAACGTTATTTAGAATCTTATGTTTCTACCTATCTACGAGAGGAAGTATTACAAGAAGGATTAACTCGTAATTTGGAATCATTTTCTAGATTTTTGGAAACAGCCAGTTTTTCTCAAGGAGAAGTTTTAAATATGTCTGAAATTGCAAGAGAGTGTGCGGTTCATCGCAAAGTAGTTGAGAATTATTTCTCAATCTTGCAGGATATGATGTTAGGAGGTTATTTGCCGGTTTTTACTAAAAGGGCAAAAAGGCGCATGATAGTTCATCCTAAATTCTATTTTTCTGATGTTGGTATCTATCGCACATTAAGGCCTCAAGGGCCGTTAGATGCCCCTGAGGAAATTGAAGGCGTAGCATTAGAAACATTGATTTATCAGCAGATTAAAGCCATTAATGACTATTTGGATTTCGGGTATTCTTTGTTTTATTGGCGTACTGCCAGTCAATTTGAAGTAGATTTCATTCTTTATGGTAAGCGGGGATTAGTGGCCATTGAAGCAAAGAGAACCGGCAAACCTACTTCAAAGCATCTTAAGGGACTAGAGGCATTTTTAAAGGACTATCCTCAAGCAAAAGCCTATTTTATCTATATGGGGAAAAAAGTGATGAGCAACGGGCAAATACAAATTATACCTATTAAAGATTTTTTCAAGCAAAGTTTTATAGCTAATTTGTAAAAAATAGAGAGAAACGCCATGGAATAGGTGATTTAATAATTTAGACCGACATCATTAACCCTGCATATTTAAAAGGTAAAATTAAATATGCAGGGTAAATTAAAGAATAAATCAAAAGCCTATGAATACTATCTCAAAAATTATGCAACTAAAAATTGCCCTAGTCGGTTTTAAGCCGATTATCTGGCGCAGAATCCTAGTTCCTGCCAATTATTCATTTTTTGATCTACATGTCGCCATCCAAGATGCTTTTGGCTGGTATGACCAGCATTTGCATCATTTTTTTACTGACAGTCCATACAAAAGAAACCCTCATTATCAGGAATTAGCTTTGCCAATTCCGCCGGAAATGGAAGATGTAGTTGATGAGAGAAAAATCAAACTCAATAAATATTTGAATAAAAACAAAGATGTTATGTTTTATGAATATGACTTTGGCGATAGTTGGATGCATGAGATAAGAGTAGAAAAAGTTATCAGCCCGGAGCCAAAAGCAAAATATCCTCAAATATTGGCCGGTGCTAATGCTTGCCCGCCTGAAGATTGCGGTGGTATTGGTGGCTATCACCATTTACTTCAAGTTCTCAAAAATCAAAAGCACGAAGAATACAATCACTTAATGGAATGGCTTGATATTAGTGACCCATCAGAACTAAATCCGGAACAATTTGATATTAAATCAGTGAAATTCAGAGATCCGAAAAAAGTATTAAAAGAGCATGAAAAAGGGTTTGGAATATAGAAATGGGACACAAATGAATTTCCTTTTTATACTGTCCCATTTGTCCCATTTTCTAAAAAAGACCCCGACCCACTTGCCTCAAAATCATGTCTGGATAAATCGCTAGAAATGCTTTAAGGTTACTATAAAGGCGGGGCACTTAATCCGAGTAGCCCGCCAGATGTCCATGTTAGAACCTTTGAAAATCAGCCGTTTTTTGGCTGTTTTTCGTTTAATTATGAAAACCTATTTTGGGATATTCTATAACAGGATATACAATTATATTAAAGATATGGGAAACAGTATTTACTTAAGAGAATACAAAAAAGTCATTGAAAGGCTTAAAAAAGCCAGACAAGAGTCGGGCTTAAAACAAATAGAGGTTGCCGAGAAGTTAGGCAAGCCTCAATCTTATATTTCAAAGATTGAACAAGGAGAAAGGCGGATAGATGTAGTAGAGTTGAAGAAAATAGCCGACGTTTATAAAAAAGCTATTGAATATTTTATAAAATAATTTATGAATTTAAAAACACTAAAACAAAAATTACAACGTATAAAAAAGATGGGCTATGTAAAAACCCATCGTCGCGGCGATACAGGAATTGGCAAAACATTAGAGGATTTATTAGGAATTAAAGAGAATAATATACCTTTACCAGATATTGGAGAAATCGCGGAACTGAAATCATATCGTAAAAGTGCAAAATCAATGATGACTTTATTTACACTTGAACCTCTTCCGAAGGGTGGCGATCGCGATCGTCTCTTGCTTGATAATTTTGGATATTCAAAAAGAGACAATCAAAGATCTAAAGAATTGCATAGCACACTTTCATGTAAAAGATTTAACAATCAGGATTTAAGATTATCGGTTGAAAAGGATAGAATCAGAGTTAAGGGAAAAGGAAGAAGAATAAATATATTTTGGGATATGGAATCCCTTAGAAATAAGTTTGAAGAAAAATTACCTGCGCTTGTTTATGTATTAGCAGATTCCAAAACCATTGATGATGTTGAACATTTTCATTTTAATGAAGCCTATCTTTTGGAAGATTTTGATTTTGAATTATTTAAAAAGAGAGTTAGAGCGGATGACATAGTTGTTGATTTTAGAATGTATTACCGGCCTAATGGTTCAGTCAGGAATCACGGCACTGGTTTTCGAGTTAAAATTAGAAAAATTGACGATTGTTTTTCTAAAAGGAAAAGGTTGATTTAATCTTTTCTAAGAATTACGATACTTTCCTTTGTCATTGTTTCTTCAAGCTCGCCCGCAATGTTAGTTGGTGAGTTTTTGATTGGCATTCTTTTTCCTGGGATATTCCTAACAAAAATATCTTCGCAAGTGAATCCAATCTTTTGAGCCAATTCTGCAATAATAAAATCAGTGGGTATTCTGACTTGTTTAACAAGTCGGTTGCCTATCACAATACAGAAATACTTTTTTGGTTTAAGTATTTTATATGTTCTTTTTAAACAATCATTGAGGCCAATATAAAAACTTAAAACATCTTTTGCTCGTTTTTCATCTTTATTGGCAATTTTCTTTAAAGATTCTAAGAGATAATTTGATTTAAGAGAATGAGCTAATTCTTTTGTGGCTCTTCCACCCAATAGTTTATTATCTACCCCAGAGGCATTATCTGGGTCTTCAAAAATATCTATCCATTGAGCCGAGAGTCGAGAGAATTGTCCATAAGCAACAGTTGTTCTGCTATCTCCATAAGGTGGCGAAGTGATAATACAATCTATGGAGTTTTCTTTTATACCATTATTTTTTGAAGAATCTCCCAATATAATTTTAGTCCATACATTTTTATCAACATCTCGATAAAACTCTACCATTCCTTTTATGTTAACCTCTGTTTTTTGCTTAAAAATTTCTAAAACATTTGGGTTGTATTGCTCTAATTCTTTGATTCTGACAAGTTTATATTCCCCGTTTTTTGTGTTTGATGATTTTCTTACAGTTTCGCTAAAGGCAACTAAGAAAAAATCTTGAATCTTTTTATTTTTTACCTCTCTAATAGCTTTTTTAATTTTAGCTAATTCAATAATTACCTTGTCTTTGAACCAAAACTCAAGATTTTTGAATTTAGGCCTTTCTACTTCTTTATTTTTAATTTTATCAATTCTTGTTAGAAGTTTTATGTATTCTCTTGAAAGTAGTTGTGGGTTAATAGGGGTAGTCTTTACCTTAGCCAAAAATATTGCCAAGGGGTTTAAATCAATTCCATAAGAGTTTCTGCTCAATAATTTACTTTCGATTAAGGCTGTTCCAGAGCCACAAAAAATATCACACACAGTATCCCCTTTTTTGCTATATGTTAAAAGCAATCGTCGTGCAACCTGTGGAATAAACATTGCAGGATAAGTATGTAATCCATGGGTATATGGTTTTGTTTTGGCCCCGTTGAAATCCCAAGAATAATCAATTCTTCTTTGTAGTTTATGATCAGAGGCCTTTTCTCTTTCAGTCTGTTTTTCAAAATTTCTAACTATTTTTACAACAATCCCTCTAACTTCTAATTCTTTGGCATAAATAGGAAAAAGCGAGGGATTAGCTGGTTGTAGTCTGAATTTGTCTTTTCCCCTATATATTTTTTTCAGAGTAGCTTCGTTATCATTTACAACAGCCACAACTGTTTGCCCATCGTCCGCAGTTGGCTGTTGTCTTATTACAACGATATCACCGTCAAAAATTCCTTCATCAACCATGCTGTTTCCCTGAACACGTAGCGCATAATGGTTACCATTTTTACCAATTTCATTTTTCGTGACTGTAATTGTATCGTCGGGTATTTCTATTGCTTCTATAGGTTGGCCGGCCGCGATAGTGCCGACAACAGGAACTTCAATTGTTTCTTTTTCTTTGGTGGGCGAAACTGAACGTGGCTGATTATATTCCTTTTGTAAAAAACCAGCCTCTTGCAATTTTTTTACATGATAATGGGCTGTTGAAATTGAAGAAATTCTTAAATCATCCCTTATTTCTTCCAAAGAGGGGGAATATTTATTTTTTTTCTTGTATGACTTTATAAAATCCAATACTTGTTTTTGGCGTTTGGTAATCATAGGTTTGACTTTCTAATTTGTTTCGATTATACTTTAAGTATATAGAAACTTTTTAGAAAGGTCAAATGTCGGGTTTTCCACAAGCAAATTTAATAAGTTAATTATGGGAAAAGACTCAATTTTAAACAAAGCTACCAAACATTACCTTGAATCAAGAGATTTTAACGGTATATCACTTGAAGATTTGTATAAATCAACAGATTTATCGGAAAATGATTTTAATTTCAATTACTTCTAAATTTTCACGCTCAGCCAATTGTAACATTTCTTTGATTTGACTATCAATAGAAAGAATTTGTCGTTCCTCTGATTCAGTTGATTTTCTCGCATAAAGGCAATATTTGATTTTTTCAGAAACTTCATTATTTTTCTGATTTTCTAGATTATTGTTAATTTGCCCCATATAGTTGTATCTTGCATCTTGTAGATATTTCGACCTTTCAAGATACAAGATATCGCTGTGGGGCGACCCGTCCAGTTGATAAGAAGTAGATAAGTTTAGTTTTAAAATTTTCAAAAATGAGACACGGAGCAACCCCTTTTTATTCTGTCTCATTTGTCTCATTTTTAGAAAATTAACCCTGACCCACTTGCCTCAAAATCATGTCTGGATAAATCGCTAGAAATGCTTTAAGGTTACTATAAAGGCGGGGCACTTAATCCGAGTAGCCCGCCAATTTTGACCAAAATTTGAATTTGGTTTGAAGGAAACCCAAGTGAATTTGATTCAACACCATTTGAATCTTTTTTTGATAAAGATTTTTAAAAGAGATTTTTAAATTTGGCTATTTAGCTAATCAAACCCCATAGCAGAAAAATTTTCTCTCATTATTTTTATTTTTTTGCCCGTCCGATTTTTTTATTTATATGAAAAAGAAAATTTTTTTGCTATGGGGTTTGGGGTAAAGGGTTTAGTTTTTTGAGATTTTCTATACGGTATAGCAATAAAAAAAACTACCAAGAAAAAATTTGGTAGTTTTAATTCAATGCAAAATATTTTTTTATTTAGCAAAGTGGCCAAAGACTATCAATGCTATTATTGACAAAACGAAGAAAAATTTTGCCCAGCCTTTCAGCTTTTTTGCCATGGATCCATCAGGATTGTCTCTTGTGCCGTCAGGCCCATACCAATCACTTTCAGCTATACATTCCAATATTCCCCCGGTGCCTAAAAATACTAAAGCTGTGATAATCATCCCTTTTTCCATCTCGATCCTCCTTGTATTGGGTTAAGAGGGTTTAACATACCTTCGTAAGAGGGTGTGTTTTGGTTTAATTCCCAGAGACGAAGCAAAATCAACATAATCTTGTTCGTCTCTGGACTGGATATTACTGTGTTTAAAATCAGTTACAAAGCTGGCATAGGTGTCAATGTCAGCCTTGATGCAGTCTTTCACAAAATCAGTCAGGCATTTAAAAGCATTATCAAATTGCGGACGGCACAACTTGATGTATTCCGCCTCATTGATAGCATTCACTGAAATTCTAATTTCATCCAGCCCAGCTTTTTTTAATTCTTGCGCCGGGTTGCTATCTGGAAACATGCACTGAACTAATCCGTTTGTATCAATTCTGGTTTCGATGCTAGGGTATTTGTCTCGAATTAAACTAATAAGCTTTACCACTTTAGGAAAATATATCATTGGTTCCCCTAATCCAATGAAAGCAATTTCTTTATCCTTTCTTAAATCAATCTTTTTTTTAATTTCCCGCATAACCTTATTTATAGAAGGAGATTTGGGTAAATATAAATTTGCGCATGCTTTTTTTTCGTAAATATTTGGTTTGCCAAATTTTTTGGTTGTTCTTGGACGACTGCAAAATAAACAGTCGTTAGAACAACTGTATTTTGCAATCAGATTAACATATAAAATATTGGCTGGGTATACAGGGGTGGTAAAACGATAAACTATTTTTCCTGTTTTTATTTTTTGTTTCATGTTATTTTAAATATTTTTTAATTTCATTTGGCCATTTATTTTCATTAAATCCGTTGTTTGATAAAAATACATATATTAGTCTATTTAGTCCAATACCGACACATCCACTCCAAAGCTGATCTTTAGAGTTAGCTATTTTAATATTAAAGCGTTTGGTTTGTTGATTTTTCAAAACTGACGCACCAACAACTTCTAGATAATCTAATTCCTTATTTCTTTTTTTAAAGGGCTTGGTTAATTTCATTTCCAAATCAATTATAGGCATTTCGTCTAAATTGTCTGCGGGCTTTTGTAGTAGTGTGGAAGTCATTTCATAACATCCCCCACCTATAACTCGTCTGAATGGGATGTTTAATTTTGCGCAGACGCTCTCAAGCTGTGTAAGCATATTCTCTCTAATTTTGATGACGCCGGATGGTTTATCAAAATAGATAAATTCCATTCTTCTAAATTCCATTTGCTTGATTAAAGGTATTAAAGTTGATTTGTCTTCATTGCGATAAGTCGGTCCGGAAACATCTAAAATTTTTAAAGGTAGTTTGTTAGAATTAATTTTTCGATTGCTTAAATAAGCATATAAGGGGGTGCATTGCAGAGGATCAATTATAAGTTCTTTTTTTTCGCCTTTAGTAAAACCATAAGGCGTAACAGACATTAGATAATCATCCCATTTGCCCATAATTTTGGCTTGCCTACAGATTGCAGGTGTGATCATTTTCGGCAGGCTATATTCGGAAAAATTAAATTTTCGGGTGATATTCTCGTTTAATATTTCAATTAGTGCATTCAATAACCGCTGTCCTTTTGGCAAAAGCACTATCATGCCTGATTGTTTGCCAAGATAATAATCTATAAAGTCTCGGGTAAATAATTGCTTGTCACTAAAATTATCAAAGTTAGACTTTATATTTTTTGATTCCTGTAATACAACCCCTTCTTTGGTGGGTATTTGTTGAAATTTTAATATAGTTTTCTTAGTAGCTTGCATAAAAGCATTGATTTTATCGTCTAAAAAGTGTAGAATTAAGACAGATAAATAATGATAAATTTATTAAAATATATTGTCATCAGTTTTATGATAGCACATTATTAATAATATGTCAATAGTTTTATGATGACAAAATTATTTAATAACTAATATTAGCCAAAGTATGATTAAAAATTTAGAAAAATTAGGATTTACCCCCAATGAAAGTGCTGTTTACTCTGCCCTTTTTGAACTAGGGGAGACTCCTACTGGCTCGGTAATTAAAAAAACCGGCTTGCACCGGAATATTGTTTATGAATCTTTAGATAGCTTGGTTAAGAAAAAAGTAGTAGCTGAAATAACGAAATCAAACAAAAAACATTTTAGGGTAAAAGATCCTCAAATTTTAGTTGATGAAGCACAGAATAAATTAAGTTTGACTCAAGATGTCGTTAAGCAAATCCAAACAGGTTTTAAAATTATTCCACATGAGGTTATAATTTACGAAGACCAAGAAGGCTGGCAAGAGGGCTGGAGGATATTAATGAATCAATTAAAACCAAAAAGTATTTTCTACACAATCGGTATGGGTGGAGATAGGTGGGTTGAGTTAATGGGAGATTTTTATTTAATTTATGAGCAATATGCGATTAAGAATAAAATAACCGACATAGTTATTGCCTATGAACATCAGCGACAGGAAATAGCAGAACATCAAAGTAAAGTTATTAGGAATATAAGATATTTGCCTGCTAATTATGATACACCAGTAGCAATTGAAATTTTGAATGACAGAATTTTTATGGAGATTTATGAAGAGCCAGCAACATTGATTGAAGTTAGAAGTAAGGCAGTAGCAAGAGGGTATAAGCAATATTTTGATAGTTTTTGGAAAATCGCTAAAACCTAACCCCTCATAGCAGAAAATTTTTTTTATTCATTAAAAAAGGGGTGGGCAAAAAAATAAAAATAATGAGAGAAAATTTTTCTGATTTGTTTTCGACTGAGCAACCCGAGTGCCTGCCTGCCGCAGGCAGGGAAACGCGGATGGTTAAAATTCTGTATTAGGATTTTTTTTAAAAAAAGTTCGAATTTTGGTCAAAACGCACCACCAATTTTGACTATTATATAGTTGATTAGTTAATAGAGCATTTAATTCTTGAAATATTTTTAGTTTTAATATAAATAATATGCAAGCAGTAAAAAAAGCAATTATAACAGTGGCTGGTTCTGGGACCAGATTTTTGCCAGCTACCAAGTCTCAGCCAAAAGAGATGCTGCCTATTATTGATAAGCCGATTATACAATATAATGTTGAGGAAGTAGTCAGCTCGGGAGTTAAAGATGTAATTTTGGTAACTAAAAAAGGAGGCCATGCAATTGAGGATCATTTTGATTCAAATTTTGAATTGGAATATCAGCTAAAACAGAGCGGAAAAAAGAGCCGGTTAAAGATAGTCAAAGATATTTCCAAAATTGCTAATTTTATTTATATGAGGCAAAAGGCTCATATGCCTTATGGAAATGGGACTCCGCTTCGGGTTGCTAGCGGTTTGGTTAGTGACGGGCCTTTTTTATATTTATACGGTGATGATATGACGATTTCGAAAGTTCCGGTATGCAACCAGCTCGTGGAAGTATATCGCCAAAATCCAGATGCAGCGGCAGTAGTAGCAGCTCAGAAAATGCCTCAAAAAACATTGAACCGATATGGAGTGGCTAAGCTTAAGCCGGGAACAAAAAATGAACTGGAGAAAATGATTGAAAAGCCAAAGCTGGGGCAAGCTCCGTCTAATTTGGTAGTGTTTGGCCGGTTTTTATTTACTCCTAAAATTTTGCCAATAATAAAAAGATTGAAAACAGGCAAAGATAATGAACTTTGGCTGACAGATGCAATTGATCAGTTGGCTCAAAAGGAGAAAGTGATTGTGCATCAGATTGAAGGCCAGTGGCTGACTACGGGCGATCCGCTTAATTACCTTGTAACTACATTCGAGTTTATTATGAAGAGGCAGAAATTATGGCCTGATTTTAAAAAATATATTGTTAAAAGGTTAAGAAGATAGTATAATAAAATCATAAAAGAATAATTATAGTTTAATTTATGATGTATTCCAGAATTAGAAGATTTCAGCTAATTGTAATACTAATATTGGCGGTGTTTTTATTGACTACTGGCTTTGGTTGCAAGCAGGGAAATATGGATGCAGTCAGAGAGCTGGAGACGCCGATTACTTTGAGGTATTGGCGGGTATTTGACGGTAAAGATAATTTTAATGATATTATTAGTAGTTATAGGCGGTTGCATCCTAATGTGAATATTGAATACAGAAAATTACGTTATGATGAATATGAACAAGCATTGATTGAAGCTTGGGCTGAAGATCGGGGGCCTGATATTTTTTCAATACATAATAGCTGGGTAAAAAAATATCAAACCAAAATTTTGCCAATGCCAGATAGTTTAAAGCTACCCTATGTAGTGTCAGTGAAGAGCAGGACAGGGGATATAGAAAAAGCGGATTATAGGCAGGCGCAGACTTTAACTCCAGCTCAGATAAGATCTGATTTTGTGGATGTAGTTTATAGCGACGCGGTGCTTGGGGGCAAGGTGATGGCATTGCCATTGTCAGTTGATAGTCTAGCTTTATTTTATAACCGAACTATGTTTGATAATGTCGGCATTACCACTGTGCCCTCAACTTGGGTGGAAGTAAAAGAAGCAGTTAAAAGACTTACTCTGCAGGATAATAGTGGTAATATTTTAAATGCTGGGATTGCGCTTGGAGGAGCTGATAATATAAACAGAGCCAGTGATATATTGGCGCTTTTGATGATGCAAAATGGGACTATGATGACTGATAATAGCGGGTATCGGGCTATGTTTGATCAGCCATCTCCTTATTCCACAGATAATAGTTATTTGCCCGGGGCAGAAGCATTACGTTTTTATACTGATTTCGCATTGCCCTTTAAGGAAGTTTATAGTTGGAATAAGGATATGCCAGAAGCAACCGAGGCATTTATCGCATCTAGATTGGGAATGATGATAGGCTATTCTTATCAATTGCCTTTGATTAAAGCTCAAGGGGTCAGGCTTAATTTCGGGGTGGCCGAGATTCCTCATATAAATAGTGATGGCGGTGATGCCACTGGTTCGATGGTAAATTATGCCAGCTATTGGCTGGAAACAGTGTCAGCTCGGACAGAGTATAGTGATTATGCGTGGGATTTTATTATTCATGCAACTAAGAAAGAAAATGTTGAATCTTATTTGAGCAAAACCAAGAAGCCAACTGCTTTAAGGTCTCTAGTGCAGGAGCAGGTGCAGGATCCTGATATTGCTCCGTTTGCACGCCAAGTGCTAACAGCTAAGTCTTGGTATCATGGGTCCAACCCGCAGGCAGCTGAAGATATATTTAAGCAGATGATTATACATGTGGTTGAGGGCAAAAATAGCACCAGTGACGCCATTAAACAAGCATCCAGTAGAATAAATCAGACTTTTTAGGTGGTTAATGTAATTTTTTTGATATTTGTGTTATAATAAAATTAATTTAACAGGTATGGTTTTGTTTGGGGATATGTTTTCAATTTGAGATTAAGATCGGGTTTAATGTAGTTGATTTTAAAATAGGTTAAAATTTATTAAAGGTCGATTAATTTAAGATTAATTGTTTATTGAAAAAATTATGCGCATAACAAAATTTTCAAAAATTAGTGTAGGAGTTTTGTCGTTAATTTATTCTCTTACGGGGTCAGTATTGAATGCAAGTGCTGCAGCGGCCACTCAAGTTGATAAATGGGGCCTTAATTATGCGGCCAATGTTGGGCTTGGAACCAGTGAAATAAGGGACGTGGCTTCTAATGTAATTAATATACTTTTGGGCGTGCTTGGAATATTGGCTTTAGTGATTATTTTAGTGGGTGGATTCAGGTGGATGACAGCGGCTGGTAATGAGGAAAATATTGCGGCAGCTAAAAAAACAATTGCGGCCGGTATTATTGGACTTATAATAATATTCTTTGCTTACGCGATTGTTTTATTTGTATTTAATGTGGTTGGCGGAGCATTGTAGTTTCAGGTTTGAATTTAATAAGCGCCAATTAATTATGTTTTTTAAGAATACTAAAAGGAGAAGCAAGTTGAATATAAAATTAGTGGCGATTTTATTGGCACTAGTTTTGGTTGCTATTGCTTCTCCTTTTATGTTTGTGTTTGACTTTGAGTCTGGTTCTTTTGTGGCTCAAAATTCAGCGCAAGCATTTGATTTTAGTCTTACGTTAGACAACACGGCTAAAGGGGCAGGGCTAGAGGATACTCCGCCATTAGTGTGGATAATAGGAAATTTAATTTATGTTTTTTTAGGGTTTTTGGGAGTAATTTTTTTGGTGGTAGTTATAATGTCAGGAATAAAGTGGATGACTGCCGGTGGCAATGAGGAGGCGGTTAGTAGCGCTAAAAAAACAATAACTCGAGCAGCGATTGGGGTAGTGCTAGCTTTGTTGGCTTATGGTATTACTAATTTTATCCTTGATTTAGTTTTAAATTAGGATTTCGACCAGTTAATAAAAATTTTAGAATGAATAAAAATAATTTATTTAAAAAATTGTTTTGGATTGTTTTGGCTGTTATAGTGATTAGCGTCGGTTTGGAAATGGCAACAGCTAATGTAGCACTGGCAGACGGGATTGACGGGACTAAGGCATCTGAATATTTGGATGAGGTGGTTGGCAAAGTTAAAGACCCGAATAAGAAGTTGGGTATTGGCAAACGGGAAATACCGGAAATGATTGGTATAATTTTATATTATGTGCTTGGTTTTTTAGGAGTAATTTGTTTACTTTTAATTATTGGAGCTGGAGTAATGTTAGTAACTGCAGGCGGCAATGAGGAAACAGTGACTAAAGCTAAAGGCATAATTATTGGAGCGGCGATTGGGGTAATAGTTATTTTGGCTTCTTATGCGCTGACTTCTTTTGTGGTTAATCAGATTATGGATAAACTTTTTGCACCAGACAGACCGATTATAATTGATGATGAAGATGAGGATTTAAATATACCAGGATATTATTGTAGCGAGGTTAATTGCAGTGATTATTGGGATCAATCTGATTGTTTGAATATTTTAGATAATAATGGTGTCCCTTGTTGTATATGGAATTCGTCAGCTTGGAATTATGATTTAGGCCAGCCGGGCGTGTGTGAGTGAGTTTTAAATTTAAATGGTGGTTTTGTATTGTATTAAGTATAATTTTATGCTTTGTCCCTAATACGAATCAGATAGTTAAACCTTGTTTATTTTTATTTTAAGCGTGATTTTTAAGTTTTATTTTTATTTTTATATTAATTAATTAGAAAATATGAGAAAAGTAGATACACTCTTTAGCATAGATGGATGTGGAAAAAATGAGAAAGAATTGTCCCAATACTTTTCATTAAGATCATTTGGAGATACTGTAGCCAAGGAAGGGAGAAGTAACCAGGATTTTTTTCTTGCAGATGATGATGAGGGCCTTTATGTTGTTTGTGATGGTATGGGCGGGCATGATAATGGCAGTTATTGTTCTAAAAAAGCTGTAGAAATTATAGGAGATAATTTAAAAAAAATTGATTGTGATAATATTGAAGATTTAAAAAATTTAATGAGCGGGGCTATTGATATAGCGAATGGAGAAATTTATTCGAAATTATTTAATCAAAACTCACGAGGTGGAACGACTGCATCGGTAGTTAAATTTTTAAGAGGAGATAAAGAAGAAAATGGTTGTCTAAATGGATGTATTGCAAATATTGGGGATAGTCGTGTTTACCTTGTTACAAAAAATGGGGTAGTATCTAAAATAACAATTGATGATAGTGACTATAGTCAAAAACAACAAGGTTTAATGGATAATATTCAATCTGAGAAAGATTTTTCAAAAAGTTTTGACTCTAATGATTGGAATAATAGAAATCGAATAAAACAGGCGCTTGGATATAAAAAAGATATTAATAATATAAATTTTTATAGATTTAAACTTGCTCCAGGAGATAGATTGCTTGTTACATCTGATGGGATACATGATAATCTTAGTAATAAAGAAATTAATAGTTTAATTAGTGGAAAGTTGTTTGAGGGGAAGAATAATAATAATATCATTGGTAGTTTGATTGCAAAATCTTTATACAAAAGTAAGAATACTGAAAACATAAGGGCTAAACCCGACGATATTACCGCAATACTAATTGAGAATCATTTTAATTGTGAAGGTGAAAATCACCAAAGCCCCAGAGATGATAAGGCAGTTCAAGGATCTAAAAAAGAAGGTTTACCACAAGATAGTGAGAAGAGAAAAAATGATAATGAATTAGAATCTTTAGTATCAGGAGCAGATGATTTTGATACATTATACGACGTTATTGATCATATTTGTAAAATTAAAGGTAAAATTGTTGGTGTTAGTGGGAGGTCATATACTGCTGAAGCGTTAGTGGGTATAATTAAAAAAGTTAGAGCAGGAGAGTTTGAATTAAAGGAAGTTACACGAGCTTATGGTTTACGAGATAAGGTGGGTGAATTGATTAGTAAAGAAAATAATAAATTAGAATCTTTAGTATCAGGAGCAGATGATTTTGATACATTATACGACGTTATTGATTATATTTGTAAAATTAAAGGTAAAATTGTTGGTGTTAGTGGGAGGTCATATACTGCTGAAGCGTTAGTGGGTATAATTAAAAAAGTTAGAGCAGGAGACTTTGAATTAAAGGAAGTTACACGAGCTTATGGTTTACGAGATAAGGTGGGTGAATTGATTAGTAAAGAAAATAATAAATTATAATTTCTAGTATTAAAAGCAGATGGTTTTAATATATTATACGACGTTATTGCTTATATTTGTAAAATTAAAGGTAAAATTGTCGATAGTTAAGATTATATGATAAAACATAAAAAAATTTTTTTAATTTTTATTTTACTATTATTTAGTTTTTCTTTAAGTAGTGGTGTATTGGCTACGAATGCACCGATTTATGATGATGTTTATAAGAAAAAATTTGATGAAATGGAAAAGAAGCTCGGTTTGCCGGGTTCAGATAATATTGGAGACAGGCCGATTGATATAGTGGTTAAAGTAATAAGGTATATTTTAAGCACGACTGCTTTAATTTTTTTAGCACTTATAATCTTATCCGGATTCAGATGGATGACTTCAGCTGGCAATGAGGAGTCAGTTTCAAAAGCTAAAAAAGTAATAAGCTCGGCTTTGATCGGGATAGTAATAATATTTTTAGCTTATAGCATTACTTTGTTCGTGTTTAGTCTTTTCGTGCGTGATTCATGGCAGAATGCATGGTGGTGGTAGATTTATTGATGTTGGCGTGTTAATTAAGATAGTTTAAAAAAATTATTTTTAAATTTAAAATTATGGCGATTAAAAAGAAATTTATTATTTGTTTTATGCTGGCGTTGCTAGTTGGTGGATTTATGCTCAGCTTCCCAGTTTTTGCAGATGATCCAGAGCCAGAACCAGAGCCAGAACCAAGTAATGTAAATCAGATTATAAATGGTCAACTTCAGGATATTAAGCAAATTGGGTTGCCAGGGAAGGACAAAACAGAAAAAGATATCACTGATTTAGTATTTAATATTATCAGGATGGTGCTTGGATTTTTGGCGTTGATATTTTTAGTGCTAACTTTGGTCGCTGGGTTTAGGTGGATGACATCGGCTGGGAACGAAGAATCAATCACAAAAGCGAAAAAAATGATGGCTTCGGCTTTGATTGGAATTGTGATTATATTTTTATCGTATGCAATCACTTCGTTTGTGTTTATGGTGTTGCTGACAGATGATGTATTTTAGAGAGGAAAATCGAGGATTATTTTTTTGGTGTTTAAAAATTATTTAAAATAAATATGTTAATAGAGAATAAAAAGTGGTTTAAAAAATTAGGTATTTTTGTTTTTAGTTTAATTGGCGTTTTGGGAGCTAGAGCTGTTTTAGCTAAAGGCAAATTACAGATATTGATTGAGGATAATTTAGGGGATGTCAGGAGAAATGCTGGGCTTCAGGCTCAGAGCGAACCAGCTGATTTAGTGCCAATATTTATCAATGCTTTGTTGGGAGTAATTGCAATTATATTTTTTGTGATAATTATTGTGTCTGGGTTCAGGTGGATGACAGCCGGAGGCAATGAAGAGACTGTTGGCAAGGCTAAGAAAAATATGGCCAATGCTGTTATTGGTTTGTTGATAGTAATGTTTTCATATGCAATTACCGTGTTTGTGTTTAATGTTATATTGGGTGATTAATTTTTTTTATCCATATATTTTACAATTTTACAAAAAGGACAATTAAAATTGTCCTTTTTAGTTTATATAATTATTTTATTATTTTTTTTGGGGCACCGGTTATTATTTCTAGCCCCTTTTTTTGTTCACCTGCTGGCCCTCCATTTAAGAGGCTATGAATTCTCTCAGCCTCTGATTTACTTAGGGGATAGTTTTTTTTTCTATCCCATATTAATTTCTTATTTAATTTATTCATACCCCAATTTTTGATTTTTTTGTTTATTTCTTCTATCTCGTTTGCTTCAATGTACAAGTAATATTGCCCTTTATATTTGTATGTTCCCTCAAGTTTGGAGAAGCCGAGGTTATAATTTGGCCTCTCTTTGGAGGCATCGGATACATATGGTTTTATTATTAACCATTTTTTCCTCCTTATATTTATAAGAGATTCGAGTTGTTTTTTTTCTATTGGGTTGAGGCTGGTTTTAGGCTTCAATTGTAGTTCGCGAATTTTTTTATCCGTTTCTTCCCATGTTTTTATGGTTTCTAATATGAAGTTTATTTTAATTTTTTTGATGTCATTTTCAAGTTTATTATTTTCCGATTCATCGTAGGCTTCATTGATTTTTTGAATCATTGTAGCCGCATCTATAAGTTCATTGGAGTTAGTTATTATACGATTATCATATTCTATTGTTACCGGTTTTTTCCCCGGTCTTGGTACGGTTATCCTTTTGGGAACACAACCGAAACCAATAACTAAAACTAAGATTAAGGTTAATTTCTTCATTTTTTTCCACCTTTCTGGTTGTTAAATTTTTCTACCATTTTTTAAATTTGTTTTATCTTGTTTTATCTGTTCCTTTATTTATTGTTTGTATTAAAATTATTTATTATTCTCATTAATTTTTGCCAGTTGGCGCCATATCAAGTCCTGTATGGACAGTATTTCTACTGGTTAAATCTCCAAACCCGAGTGTTTTAATCCACTTAACTCGTAGCGGAGATTTAAAGGACAATTTTTGGGCCAGAGAAGGGGAGAGTTCAGGAAGTAGGAAGAGGAATAAAATGAGCGCAGATGTAGTTCTGTTCACGATGATCACCTCCAATGTGTTTTTTTAAATTATTAGTTTCTGTTTTTACTGCGCTGGGCAATGGAGTTTGTCTAGCGGGGTAAAGACATAAACATTAGTAATTATATGATTTTTATATTTATCCTCAATAATATTTTTTTATCTATTATCATAATATCCTAGGGGGTTTGAGATCCGGGCAAATTAGCATAAAAGTTTATGTTTGTCAATTTTTGATTATGAAATAAATTTTTGATTGGTTGATATTATTATATAAACAGTTTAAACTAGATATATACTTGATTGGTCTTATTTTATTAATTAATATTAGACTTTGACTAGAGGTAGATTTATTTAGATTAATTGAATAATATGATTATATTTTTACATGGGCTGGATACGTTTCGGTCAAAAGAAAAGTTAAGCCAATTAAAGCAGAGGTTTAGCCGCGAAGTGGATAAATCGGGTTTGAATTTGATGGAGCTTGATGCTAAAAATTGCACTATAGGCGATGTAAATAAAGCTATATTTACGCAGTCTTTTTTGGCTAAAAAAAGAATGGTGGTAATAAAAAATAGTTGTCAGCAGATAAAAAGTTTCCAAAATCAGCTTTTGGATATTCTTAAACAGGGAAAGTGGGAAGCCAAGTCTGGATCGGATAATATATTGATATTTTGGGATGACAAGGCGGATAAAAGATCAAGTTTGTATAAATATTTATCTCAATCAAAATTTAGGCAGGAGTTTAATATTTTAACTGGGCTTGATTTAACTAATTGGGCTTTGGCCAGGTTTAAGGCAAAGCAAGCTCGAATTAGCCAGCAAGGGGCGGGAGTGCTGTGCAGTCGTTCGGATGGCAATTTGTGGGCGCTTGCAGGTGAGATTGATAAGTTGTGTGCTTTAAAGAAAGGAAGTGAAATAACAGTTGAGGATATAGAGCAGACTAATTTAGTCAAAATTGACGATAATATTTTTAATTTAACTGACGCGGTTGGGGCTGGTAATAAAAATATTGCGTTGAAATTAATAAATGATCAACTTGAGTCCGGGACAGATGAGATATATTTATTAGCAATGATAGTGAGGCAGTTTAGAATTTTAATACAAATTAAAACTGCGATTGATCGAGGGATGAATAATAAGAGTATGATAGCAAAAGAATTGGGCATGCATCCGTTCGTGGTTCAAAAGACAATGGCGCAGGCTGGGAGATATTCAATTGATAAATTGAAACAAATTTATGACAAATTACTCCAAGTTGATATTGGGCTTAAGAGCAGTAGCGGCCAAGGAAAGGTATTGTTGGAAAAATTGGTGCTGGAAGTGTAAAATATCTATAAAGTTGACTTGTTTGCATTTAGGTGCTAAACTGCTATTAATTGAATTATTTTTAAAATTAATTAAATAAATATTTATGCCACAAATTAAACAGTCTGCCAAAAGATTAAAACAGTCACAGAAAAAAGCTAAAAAGAACAAGGTGATTAAGGATAGGATTGATTATTTGATGCGCCAGTTTAAAAAAGCGGTTGATGCCAAAGATAAGATTAAAGCGGAAGAATGGTCGCGTCAAATAATTAAACAAGTGGATAAAGCGGCTAAAAAAAGGATATATAAAAAAAACAAGGCTGGTAGGAAAAAATCAAAAATGATGAAAGCGCTGAATAAAGTTTAGGGTGGTTTTATGGCGATATAGTGC
>Ga0272441_10000583_pt1 | contig 82810 bp, 59 predicted proteins | sample SSMProp6N_FD_193582 | JGI IMG/M metagenome (GOLD analysis project Ga0272441, IMG submission 193582) | Marine sediment archaeal communities from Little Sippewissett salt marsh, Falmouth, MA, United States - SSM-Prop-6N | ecosystem: Environmental > Aquatic > Marine > Wetlands > Sediment ...
AGGGGCGCGACCGCTGCCGAAGACGCCCACCACCAGCCAGACCTGCCGACCCCAAGGGGCGCGACCGCTGCCGAAGACGCCCACCACCAGCCAGACCTGCCGACCCCAAGGGGCGCGACCGCTGCCGAAGGCGCCCACCACCAGCCAGACCTGCCGACCCCAAGGGGCGCGATCGCTGCCGAAGGCGCCCACCACCAGCCAGACCTGCCGACCCCAAGGGGCGACGCACCCGGGGCGGACCCGGGGATGAACTACGGTGAAGTGGACCTGCCGGTCCCCGCCGAGGAGGGCGAGGCCGGGTTCGACAGCGCCTCTCCTTTGGACTTGTCCGAGCTAGACCTCGTCGCGCCCAAGCAATCGTCGGCCCTGGACGGCGCACCGGATCTGTCCGAGCTAGACCTCGTGGCGCCCAAGCAAAAGTCCCAAGCAGCGGCCGGGCCTGGCGGCGACGACGCCCGCAGCGACCTGGCCGACCTGCATCGGCCGATCTCGGCAACCGCGGCACCCGGCAAGGGAACCCCCGACGAGGAGCCCGGATCCGAGGTGGCGGCATCGACAGGAGATCGGCTGTTGGGCCTGCCCAAAAAGCTGGTCATCGGAATCCTCGTGGGCGTCGTGTGCGTCGCCGTGGGGGGCGCGGCATACGTCCTGTTGCCGAGGGGTAAAAAGGAACCTCCCAAGGACGAGCCCACACACGACAACACCAACACCAACACGCCAGTGCAGCCGCGGCCCATCGGCAAGACCCGGGTGGCCTACGCGCCGGCCATGGATCTGGACACCCACCTGGGCTACCTGGCCGCCGAGAAGACCTACCTCAAACGCTACAAGAAAAAACGGAGCTCCTCCCTGAAGGCAGCGCGAGCCAAGGCCCGGTTGTGTGACGCCTACCGCTACGGCGTCAACGGCAAGCGGCTGGCCAAGGCGAAAAAGCTCATGGACGCCGGAGACGTCAGCGACGTGGAGAGGCGCAAGGCCAAGGCCCTGTGGTACCTGCTGCGCAAGCAGCTCAAAAAGGCCAGGAGGCAGCTCAAAAAGGCCCGGGCCAAGGCCGGCAAGGACCCCGAGGTCCACCTGTTTTTGGGCTGGGTGGAGCTCTCGGCACAACGCAACGCCCTGGCCCAGAAAGCCTTCCGGCAAGCCATCAAGTACCGCGGTGAATCCGCAGCGGCGCTCTTCGGCCTTGCCCAGACCATGGCGGATCACCGGGATCCCGCCAAGTTGACCGAACGGCACCGGCTGTTGGCCAAGGTCGTCAAGCTCAGCCCGCGCCATGTCCAGGCCCGGGCGGCCTTCCTTGCAGAGAGCCCGGCCACGCTCGCTGTCGCCGGCATCAAGGCCCTGACGGACCTGTCCTCCTCCCTGGGCGATCAGGCCGCGCCACGGGAGCGGGCTGCCCTCGCCCACGGCCTGGGTCTGGTGAACCTCCGCGCCGGTCAGCTGGATCGGGCACTGGAGCACCTGGCCCAGGCCTCCAAGATGGCCCCTCTGCAGTGGCAGATCCTCCGCTCCGAGGGAGAGGCCCTGCTCGAAGCAGGGGACGGCGAACGCGCGGTCAAGCGGCTCAAAGCGGCCCTCGCCCTCTCGCCTCGAAACGATCGCCTTCTGGAGGGGCTCGTCAGGGCCCACATCGCCCGGGGACAGCCCCTCGAGGCCAAGGACGCGATCCTCGACTTCACCGAGCGCCAGGCCAAGCGGAAGACGGGCAAGAAAGAAACCCTGAACAAGCCCAAAAAGAAGGCGCGAACCAAGCGCGGCAAGAGGCGCCCGGGCACCGACAAGAAGGCCACCAAGGTGCCGGCGGGTCCGCGCAGCCCTTACCTGTCTCTGGCCCGTGGGCGGACGGCCCTGGCCCTCGGCAAGGCGACCGAGGCCAAGAACCTCTTTTTGGAGTCAACGGCGGAGGCTCCCCGGTTCACGCCCGGCCACGTGGCCTACCTGAGGCTGATGCTCAGCAGGGGCAAGCTCGAGGGAGCCAAGAGCGTGCTCGAGCTCATCAAGCGCAAGTATCGCAACACCCTTCCTGCAGCCCTGCGAGCGGTGGAGGGGAGCCTCCTGCTGGCCAGGTCCAGGCCCAACAAGGCGGAAAAGGCCTTTCGGGCGGCCCTGGAGTCGGCGCCCAACAACAACCAGATCCAAATCCACCTCGCGCTGTGCCTGTGGCAGCACCTGAACAAGCCGGAGGAGGCCTACCTGCTGCTTCAGAAAGTCTACGAGCGCGCCAAGTCCCTCACCCGGGTGGTGTCCCTGCTGGCTGACTACCACTGGAAGTCGGGCGACAAGTCCCGGGCCTTCGGCCGCTTCAAGGCTGCGCTGAAGGTGAACCGGTCTCTAACGCTGAGGCGTCGCTACGCCGAGTTCCTGCTCCGGGCACCCGACCCCGTGCGACTCGCCCGGGCAGAGAAGCTGCTGGAGCCCATCCTGAAGGCGAACTCCACCGACCACGCTGCCACCGCGCTGTTCGCCCTGGTCGAGCTCGGCAAGGGCAACACCAAAAAAGCCATGACCCGGATCAATCGCGCGCTCATCCGCAGCTCCAACAATGTGTCCTACCTCGTGATCAAGGCGCGCATCTCCGAGGCCAGCGGGCGCACCAAGGACGCCCTCGCCATCTACGAGGACCTGCTCAAAGCCAAGCCAAAGAAGCGTCGAATCATGCTGCTCCGCGCGCGGCTGCTGTGCCGGAACCGCATCACAAAGAGGTGTATGACGGCGGCCAGGGCCATCCAGAAGCAGTGGGGCGACCCCGAAGGGTACCTGCTCCAGGGCCTGGGCCTGCTCCAGCTGCGCAAGCCCTCAAAGGCCATGCGCGCCTTCAGGAAGGCCATCGGCAAAAAGAAGCACTATGCCGAAGCGCACTTTCTGCTGGGCCGGACCCAATACTACGACGCGGTGTACCGCAAGGCCCTCGCCAGCCTGATTCGCTGCTTGGACCTGGCCGATGAAACCGCCCGCTGGTGGCCGGACGTCCACTACTTCCTGGGCATGTCCTATGTCAAGGTGCGCAACAAACGCATGGCGAAAAAGCACCTCCAGCGGTACCTGTCCACCAAGGGCAATCCGGACAACCTCGAAACCAGCGAGCAGCAGCGCACGGCCAAGGCCACCGTCAAGAAGCTGTAGCGACTCGGATGCCTGGAGCACGGCCGCGCCTGCTCCTGTGGTCGGCCACATAAGCTGCGCTCCCAGATCCAGCTCGACCTCTTCGACGCCCCCAACCTCCGCCACCTCCAGCGTCTCACCCGCGACCTCGACCCAGAGAAGCAGCTAGCTGTGCGCAACGAGCGGCTTTTTCCCTGGCGGGGATGAGCGCAAGGGCCCAAGTTGCGCCATGCCGGAGCGATAATTGTCACAGAGTACATAATTTTTTGTTGACATTCTTGTTGAACTCGGTTGAACTCGGTTGAGCTTGGTTGAGCTTGGTTGAGCTTGGTTGAATTTAGTTGCGCTCGGTTTGGCTCGGTCGAGCTCGGTTGGTCGTTTTCGGGATTGGCCATGTTTGTGGAAACGCTGGGCCCGTGCTCAACAAAGCACTTGATTTGTTTGTCCAATTTGCCCCGGGTACTAGGTAAGATGTCAAAAAAAAGACGAAGCTCGGACGTGATTGGTGCCAGCGAGGCTGCTGAGCTTGTGGGCTCTCACGTGGAAACCGTACGGCGGCTGGCGCGCCGGGGCGACATTCCAGCGTTCAAAGTGGGCCGCGATTGGCGGTTCAGCAGGGAGGCGCTGCAGCGCTGGGCCGAGGGCGAACCCCGTTTCACCTCTTCGGTGCCTTCAGATTATCAGCCCACCGTGCTGGTTGTCGATGACGAGGAGCAGGTCCGGCAAATTGTCGCTCGGCTCGTCGAGAAGGCAGGATATCGAGCACGGGAGGCAGCGGATGGAATTGAGGGCTTGGTCGAGATCCACAAGGATCCCCCCGACCTGCTCATCCTGGACTTGGTGATGCCAGGGCTAAACGGGCCGGATCTTCTGGAGCGGATCCACGAGGACCACCCGTCGATGCCTGTCATCATCATCACGGGGCATCCGGACAGCGCTCTTGTTGCAAGGGCCGCAGAGTACGTACCGCTGATGCTTCTGACCAAGCCGATCGACGTGGTGAAGCTGCACCGTGCGCTAGAAATGGCGCTAAAAATTGAACGACAGAAGACCGATTCGGGTTGATATCAACGCTGGGCCAAAGGCCCTACGCAGGCTGGGAGGCAGTGATGACCGCGAAGAACGAACCGTGTGAGCGCTGCAAGGCCGGGCTCGAATGAGCCTTCGCAAAATCGGGTCCAGCCGGTTCCTATTCACCTGGAGAACGAAGCTCCTGGTCATCCTGGCGGTTTTTTCGGTGGCACCGGTGCTGCTGGTGTCCTACTGGGCTTTCGCGCGGCTGGACGAGTATGCCGAGCGCACCGCGATGCAGCGCATGAAGGGGCTGGCCGTGGCCAAGGGGCGCGCCACGGACCAGTTCATGATCGACCGGGTCAACCAGGTCAAGCGGATCGCGCACCTGGTGGGCCCCGGCCTCCGTCAGCTGAGGAAGATCGAGACTGCCACCCCGCCCAAGAAGAAGCCGCCGCCTGCCGAGCTCCACGACGCCGAGAAGATCATTCCGGCCACCAAACCGAAGGACATGGAGGCACAGACACCTGCGACGCCAATGGGCGCAACCGCCACCTCTCCGGGGAACGACGCGGGCGTGGGGGGAGCCATGAATCCATCGGCGAAACGCCTCAAGGATGGAGCCCGACCGCGGGCAATGGGCCCACCTCGTCCGAAACCGTCGTCCGTGGTCAAGTCTGCACAGCTCTCTCGACCGCGCATCAGGCGACGGACTGTCGCAAAGCGGCTCGATGCTCCGAAGCCGCCGGCCAAGCAGCGCGAGGACGCCCTCGAGGCGTTGCGCAAGACCCTCGGGCTCATCCTCTGGGACCAGGCGGAGTTCGAGGAGCTCCTCGTGATCGGTCTGCACGGCGTGGTCGTCGCGTCGACCTTCCGGGACCATGAGGGCAAGACCGCCGGGAAGCTGGACTACTTCGTCTCGGGGCGGCGCTCGACGTACATCCAGCATGTCTTCATGTCGCCAATCACCAAGCGCCTGACCATGGTGGTATCCACACCGATCCGCGACGATCGGATGACGACCGTGGGCGTGCTCGCGGCGCGGCTCAACCTGAAGTCCCTGTTCGGCACCATCGGCGACCAGACCGGGCTCGGCGACTCGGGCGAAACCCTCGTGGTCAAGAAGATCGGCTCGGAGCTGGTCTTCATGGCCCCAACCCGCCACGACGCCAAGGCGGCCCTCCACCGCCGGCTGAAGCTCGGCAGCCGGAGGTCTCGCGCCCTTGAGCAGGCGGCCCGCGGAAACGGTGGCTCGGGCAAGATTATGGACTATCGCGGCAAGCGGGTGATCGCCGCCTGGCAGCACGTCCCGTCGGTGGATTGGGGGCTGCTGGTGAAGATGGATCAGGACGAGTCGCTGGCCGAGCTGCACCGGGCGCGCCGGGACGCGCTCATGATCGTGCTGCTCGTGCTGGCGTTGGCGGTGCTCTCGTCGGTGCTCGTCTCCGCGGCGTTTGTCAGATCGTTGCGAGAGCTTCGGAACGCAGCCGAGCGAATCAGCAAGGGTGACCTGAACGTGGAGCTCTCGATCCGGTCGCGGGACGAGGTGGGGGAGCTGGCCAACAGCTTCGAGCGAATGATCGCGGCCATCAAGTTCTTCCGGGAAGGTGATCCCGCCGAGGAACCCGACGAGGAGGTCGACGAGACCTCCGGGGAGGCGGACTCCGATGCGAACGACAAAACGACAGGGTCGTAGGAACCATGAGCCTGTATGACGAGGTGCTCGAGATCGCCCGGGAGTACATGGGCATTGCCGCGAAGGACTACATCGATCGGCGCTGCCGCATCGTGTTGCGCGGCGAAGCGCCCGAGACCATCACGACAGCCCATCTGGATCGATTGGTGGTGGGGGTCGGCATGACGGCAAAAGGGTACATCGGAGAGCGGAAGACCGAAGATTTCAAATCGCAGCTCGAAGCCCTGAAGAAGCGCGGGTAGGGAAGCAGGTACACAGTATGGCGACTACGAGAACGACCGCCACCAAGAAGGCAACCACCAAGAAGGTGACCGGCAAAAAGACGGCTAGCGCCACGAAGAAGCCGCCCAGGTCAGCAGCGAGCGCAGTCGACGCAACCTCCCTGGATCGGCGGACGTTGCTTCAGGCCCTGCGCGCGGTGAAGCGCGGCGAATTCACGGCGCGACTGCCGGAAGACCTGGCCGGACTGGACGGTCAGATCGCCAGGGTGTTCAACGACGTTGTCGAGCAAAACGAGCTGCTCGCCGCGGACCTGACCGAGCTGAGCCAAGCGGTCTGCAAAGAGGGCAAGACGACCAGTCGCCTCGTGAGGGCGAACGCGCGCGGCGGGTGGGCCGTGTACGTGGACTCCATCAACGCGCTCACGGGCGACATCACCCAATACACGGCGGAGATGGCTCGGGTGGTCCTGGCGGTGAGCCGCGGCGATCTTTCTCAAAAGATCGATCTCGACGGTTCTGGAGATCACTCCCTTCGGGGTGATTTCCTGCGGTACGCCAAGATGGTCAACGGCATGGTGGAGCAGCTCGGTACGTTCGGCTCGGAGGTGACCCGGGTCGCCCGGGAGGTCGGCGTGGAGGGACGGCTTGGAGCCCAGGCCGAGGTCAAGGGGGTTTCGGGCACCTGGAAGGAGCTGACCGACAACGTCAACCTGATGGCCGACAACCTGACCAATCAGGTGCGCGACATCGCAGTGGTGACCACGGCGGTGGCCCAGGGTGATCTGACCAAGTCGGTGACGGTGGAGGTCAAAGGCGAGATCCTCGCTCTCAAAAACACGGTCAACACCATGGTCGGCCAGCTCAGCTCCTTCGCCTCTGAGGTGACTCGCGTGGCCCGGGACGTGGGCACAGAAGGGATCCTGGGGGGACAGGCGGAGGTCAAGGGGGTCTCCGGAACCTGGCGGGACCTCACCGACAACGTCAACTCAATGGCGCAGAACCTGACCAACCAGGTGCGCAACATCGCCGGTGTGACCACCGCCATCGCCGCCGGCGATCTTTCCAAGCAGATCACGGTGGACGCCAAGGGAGAGATCCTCGAGCTGAAGAACACCATCAACGACATGGTGGACAAGCTCAGCACCTTTGGCGACGAGGTGACGCGCATGGCGCGCGAGGTGGGGACCGAGGGCGTGCTGGGCGGGCAGGCGGACGTGCCGGGCGCCTCGGGGCTGTGGCGGGACCTCACCGACAACGTCAACTCCATGGCGGAGAATCTAACCAACCAGGTGCGCAACATCGCCGAGGTGACCACCGCGGTGGCGCAGGGCGATCTCTCGCGGTCCATTACGGTGGACGCCAAGGGGGAGATCCTCGAGCTGAAGATCACCATCAACGACATGGTGGAGCGGCTGCAGGACTTCTCGGGCCAGGTGACCCGGGTCTCCCGGCTCGTCGGTACCGAGGGCCAGCTCGGGGTACAGGCCGAGGTCAAGGACGTCTCGGGCGTCTGGAAGGATCTGACCGACAACGTCAACCTGATGGCCGACAACCTCACCAAGCAGGTGCGCGGCATCGCCCAGGTGACCACGGCCGTGGCCAGAGGCGATCTGACCAAGCAGATCACCGTGGAGGCCAGCGGCGAGATCCAGCAGCTCGCCGACACCATCAATGCCATGGTGGATCAGCTCTCCTCCTTCGCCGCGGAGGTGACGCGGGTGGCCCGGGAGGTGGGCACCGAGGGCCAGCTCGGTGGACAGGCCGAGGTGGAGGGCGTCTCGGGCACCTGGAAGGAGCTGACGCAGAACGTCAACCAGATGGCCAGCAATCTGACCAATCAGGTGCGGAACATCGCCACGGTGACCACGGCCGTGGCGCGGGGTGATCTCTCACGGAAGATTACCGTGGAGGCCAGCGGCGAGGTGCTGGAGCTGCGAAACACCATCAACACCATGGTGGATCAGCTCTCGGCCTTCGCCGCCGAGGTGACCCGCGTGGCGCGCGAGGTGGGCACCGACGGCCAGCTCGGCGGCCAGGCCGAGGTGGAGGGCGTCTCGGGCACCTGGAAGGAGCTGACGCAGAACGTCAACCAGATGGCCAACAACCTCACCAATCAGGTGCGGAACATCGCCGAGGTGACCACGGCCGTGGCCAAGGGCGATCTCTCCCAGAAGATCACGGTGGAGGCCAAGGGCGAGATCCTGGAGCTGAAGAACACCATCAACACCATGGTGGACAAGCTCCAGGCCTTCTCGTCCGAGGTGACGCGCGTCTCCATGCTGGTGGGCACCCAGGGTCAGCTCGGCGTACAGGCCGAGGTCAAGGACGTCTCGGGCACGTGGCGGGAGCTGACCGACAACGTCAACTCCATGGCCAGCAACCTCACCAACCAGGTGCGCAACATCGCCGAGGTGACCACCGCGGTGGCCAACGGCGACCTGACCAAGAAGATCACGGTGGACGCTCAGGGCGAGATCCTGGAGCTGAGAAACACCATCAACACCATGGTGGACCAGCTCTCCAGCTTTGCCGACGAGGTGACGCGGGTGGCCCGGGAGGTGGGCACCGAGGGCCAGCTCGGTGGACAGGCCGAGGTCTCAGGAGTGTCAGGCACCTGGAAGGATCTGACCGACAGCGTCAACCTGATGGCCTCCAACCTCACCGGCCAGGTGCGCAACATCGCCGAGGTGACCACCGCGGTGGCCAACGGTGACCTGTCCCAGAAGATTGCGGTGGATGCCCGCGGCGAGATCCTGGAGCTGAGAAACACCATCAACGTCATGGTGGACCAGCTCTCCAGCTTCGCTGCCGAGGTGACGCGGGTGGCCCGGGAGGTGGGCACCGAGGGCCAGCTCGGCGGCCAAGCCGAGGTCAAGGGCGTGTCGGGCACCTGGAAGGAGCTGACCGACAACGTCAACCTGATGGCCTCCAACCTCACCGGCCAGGTGCGCAACATCGCCGAGGTGACCACCGCGGTGGCCAACGGTGACCTCACCAAGCAGATCACCATCGACGCCAAGGGCGAGATCCTGGAGCTGAGAAACACCATCAACACCATGGTGGACCAGCTCTCCAGCTTTGCCGATGAGGTGACGCGGGTGGCCCGGGAGGTGGGCACCGAAGGCCAGCTCGGTGGCCAGGCCGACGTGCGCGGCGTCGCCGGCACATGGCGGGAGCTGACCGACAACGTCAACCTGATGGCCTCCAACCTCACGAGCCAGGTGCGGGGCATCGCCAAGGTCGTGACGGCCATCGCCGGGGGCGATCTCACCCAGACGCTCACCCTGGAGGCGCGCGGCGAGATCGCCCGGCTCGCCGACACCATCAACGACATGGTCAAGACCCTGGCCACCTTCGCCGATCAGGTCACCACCGTGGGGCGCGAGGTCGGCGTGGAGGGAAAGCTGGGTGCCCAGGCCGACGTTCCTGGCGCCGCGGGGATCTGGTTCGACCTGACCAACAACGTCAACGAGCTCGCTCGGAACCTGACCAACCAGGTACGCGCCATCGGTGAGGTGGCCACCGCCGTGACGGACGGCGACCTCACCCGCACTGTCACGGTGGATGCCAGCGGCGAGGTGGCGGATCTGAAGGACAACATCAACCAGATGATCGGGACCCTCGCCGACACCACCAAGGTCAATCAGGAGCAGGACTGGCTCAAAACCAACCTCGCCAAGTTCACGCGCATGCTCCAAGGGCAGCGAGACCTGCTGGAGGTGGCCCGCCGGGTCCTGTCCGAGCTCGCCGAGACGGTGAACGCTCAACATGGTGGGTTCTACATGGTGGAGCGCGAGAAGGACGAGCCCCTGCTTCGGCTCTTCGCCTCCTATGCCTATACCGAGCGCAAGCACCTGTCCAACGAGTTCCGGTACGGTCAAGGGCTCGTGGGACAGGCTGCGTACGAGAAGCAGCGCATCGTGCTCACCGATGTCCCGTCGGACTACATCCAAATCAGCTCCGGGCTGGGAGAGGCCACTCCGCTGAACATCGTGGTCATCCCCATCCTGTTCGAGTCCGAGCTCAAGGGGGTGATCGAGCTGGCCTCCTTCCGCCCGTTCACCGACGTCCACCTGAGCTTCCTCGAGCAGCTCCTCGAGAGTTTGGGGATCGTGGTCGCGACCATCGAGGCGCAGATGCGCACCGATGAGCTCCTCAAGGAGTCCCAGGGGTTGACCGAGGAGCTGCAGACCCAGCAGGAGGAGCTGCAGCAGACCAACGAAGAGCTCGAGGAGAAGGCCCGGCAGCTCAGCGAGCAGAAGCTGGAGGTGGAGCAGAAGAACACGGAAGTGGAGCTGGCCAAGACGTCCTTGGAGGAGAAGGCCGAGCAGCTCGCCCTGACCTCCAAGTACAAGTCAGAGTTCCTCGCCAACATGTCCCACGAGCTGCGGACGCCGCTCAACAGCCTGCTCATCCTGTCGCAGCAGCTCAGCGACAACGCCGAGGGGAACCTGCTCGACAAGCAGGTGCAGTGGGCCGATACCGTACACGAGTCCGGCGCCGAGCTCCTCTCGCTGATCAACGAGATCCTGGATCTCGCCAAGATCGAATCTGGCACCATCGCTATGGAAGTCGTCGATGTCAGGCTGGACGACGTCATCGATAACATGAAGCGGATCTTCGACGGCGTGGCCCAGGAGAAGCAGCTGGAGTACCGGTTGTCCGTGGAGGAGGGGCTTCCACCCGCGCTCCGCACCGACGGCAAGCGGCTCCAACAGGTCCTGCGCAACCTGCTGTCCAATGCGTTCAAGTTCACCGAGAAGGGGAACGTGTCACTCACCGTGCGGCCCGTGGTCGAGCGCGAATGGAGCATCGGCAACCGCTCACTCGACGCCGCGAAGGCCGTCGTGGGGTTCACCGTGGCCGACACGGGCATCGGCATCCCCGCCGACAAGCAGCGCCTGGTGTTCGAGGCTTTCCAGCAGGCCGACGGCACCACCAGCCGTCGCTTTGGCGGCACGGGGCTGGGGCTGTCCATCAGTCGGGAGCTGGCCAACCTGCTCGGCGGTGAGATCCGGGTTTCGAGCGAGCCGGGGGAGGGGAGCCGCTTCACCCTGTATCTGCCGGTGAATTTATCGGCCGCTGGCAGGATCGCGTCGAGGTCAACGCCACGTGCAAAGGGCGCGATCCCATTGCCTCAGCCCGCACCTACCAACGAGGCCGCCTCCGCGAGCTCGACCGACGTCGACCTCGAACCCAGCCTCCGCGACGACCGGCATGACATCGGGGAAGGGGATCGCTCCCTGCTCGTGGTGGAGGACGACGAGACGTTCGGCGCGATCCTCCTGGAGCTCGCCCGCGGGCGGGGTTTCAAGTGTATCTACGCCATCAGTGGCGCCCGGGCGTTGGAGTTGGCGCGGAGCCATCAGCCCGACGCCATCACCCTCGACCTGGGGCTGCCCGACATGGACGGCTGGGTGGTCCTGGATAGGCTCAAGCACGACCCACAGACACGCCACATCCCCGTGCACATCATCTCCGCGTCCGCAGAGGAGGTGCAACACGGGCTCAAAAGAGGTGCCATCGCCACGCTGAGCAAGCCCGTGGAGCAGGCCGAGCTCGACAAAGCGCTCACCGACCTGCAGGTCTTCGTGGAACGTGGGGTCCGGCACCTGCTCGTGGTGGAAGACGACGACACCCAACGACAGACCATCGTCGACCTCATCGGCAACCACGACGTGGAAACCCACGCCGTGCCCGATGCCGAGTCTGCCCTGGAGGCCCTCGCAGAGCGCCACTTCGACTGTATGGTGCTTGACCTGAAGCTCCCGGATATGTCCGGCTTCGAGCTGATCTCCAGGATCAAGGACACCCCGGAGCTCGTCGCCATACCGGTCATCGTCTACACCGGCAGGGAGCTGTCGCCCGAGGAAGAGACCAACCTCCGAGAGGTGGCCGAGACGATCATCGTCAAGGATGTGCGGTCTCCCGAACGGCTGCTGGACGAGACCGCGCTGTTTCTGCATCGCGTCGAGGCCAAGCTGCCCGAGGCCAAGCAGCGCATGTTGCGCCAGCTCCACCTGCGCGATCCGAGCCTGGCCGGCAAGAAGGTGCTGGTGGTGGACGACGACGTGCGCAACATCTTCGCCGTCACGGCGATTCTGGAGCGCCAGCAGATGACGGTGCTGCGCGCCGAAAATGGGCGGGCGGCCCTCGAGCAGCTCGAAAAGAGCCCCGATGTCGATGTCGTCCTGATGGACATCATGATGCCCGACATGGACGGGTACGAGGCCACCCGCGCCATCCGGAAGATGTCCCGCTTCGCCAAGCTGCCCGTCATCGCGCTCACGGCCAAGGCCATGAAAGGGGACCGCGAGCGATGCATCGAGGCCGGCGCATCGGACTACATCACCAAGCCGCTGGACTCCGAGCAGCTCGTCTCCCTGCTGCGGGTCTGGCTCTACAGGTAGGTGCAACGGATCATGACCCCGCGACCCCACCAGCCTGACGAGGCGCTCGAGGCCCTCGAGACCAAGCTCCTGCTCGAAGGGATCTTCGGCCGGTATGGGTACGATTTCAGGGACTACGCCTCGAGCTCGGTGCGTCGCCGGATCCGCGCGGCCGTAGAGCTGGAGGACCTGTCGTCCATCTCGGCGCTTCACGCGCGGATCCTGCACGAGCCGGACTGCATGGAGCGGTTTCTCCGGGCGGTCTCGGTCCACGTGACCTCCATGTTCCGGGATCCGGGTTTCTACATCGCCTTCCGAAGGCACGTCGTTCCTTTGCTCGGTACCTACCCCTTCATCAGGGTGTGGATCGCGGGGTGCTCCACGGGTGAAGAGGTCTATTCCCTAGCGATACTCCTGCAGGAAGAGGGGCTGAACGACCGCTGTCGGATCTATGCCACCGACCTGAGTGACATCGTGCTGAACCATGCCGCAGAAGGGATCTTCCCGCTGCCCAAGATGAAGGAGTTCACGAGCAACTACCAACAGGCCGGCGGGCAGGGTGACTTCTCCGCCTACTACACCGCCAAGTACGACAACGCGGTCATGCGGGCTTCGCTCAAAAAAAACCTCGTCTTTTCTCAGCACAACCTGGTGAGCGACTCGGGGTTCAACGAGTTTCACGTCATCCTCTGCCGCAACGTCATGATCTACTTCAACAAAGATCTACAGAAACGAGTGCTCCAGACCATCCACGACTCGCTGGTGACCCTGGGCGTGGTCGGACTGGGGCAGCGGGAGTCCCTGCGCTACTCGCCTCTGGAGACGTGCTACGAAGAGATCGATCCGTCCGCACGGCTCTACCGGAGGGTCCAATGAGCGCCGGTCGCATCCTCGCCATCGGTACCTCGATGGGTGGATTCAGAGCCCTGCGCGAGGTGCTGTCTGCATTTCCCGAGACGTTTCCGCTTCCCATCGCTGTCGTGCAGCACCGCCGAGACGACGAGCACGGACGCCTCGTGGAATTGATGCAGCCCCACACACCGCTCACTGTCCGCGAGCCCGTAGACAAAGACGAAATGACCCCCGGGAGGGTTTACCTGGCCCCCACGGGCTATCACCTGCTCGTGGAGCCGGGCTGGTTGAGCCTCTCCACCGAGGCTCCGGTCTGCCACGCGCGTCCCTCCATTGATGTCCTGTTCGAGTCGGCGGCGATCAGCTACGGCCCGGGCGTGATCGCCGTGGTGCTCACGGGCGCCAGCGTCGATGGCGCGGCCGGGGCCGCCCGGGTGGCCGCCGGCGGCGGGACCGTCGTGGTCCAGGACCCCGCGGATGCGGAGCGGCCGGAGATGCCTGAGGCGGCACGCAGCGCGGTCCCCGGATGCCAATTGAGACCGCTGCAAGCGCTCGGCCCGTATCTGGCGGGCCTGGCCTCGACCGAGGTGGTGAACACATGACAACCTCCGCGATGAAGCCCTCCGAGCTGGGCTCAGCAGTCGACCATGTGGCCGATGACAAGGCCTTCGGGGCGCCCATCCTGATCGTCGATGATCAGAAGCGGAACATCCTGGCGCTGCAGGCCGTGCTGGAGCCGCTCGGAGAGCCGGTGCATGCGGCCCACTCGGGCACGGCCGCGCTGAAGCTCGTGTTGGAGCATGAGTTCGCGATCATCGTGCTCGACGTGCAGATGCCCGGCATGGATGGGCTGGAGACCGCCGGCCTGATCCGGCAGCGTGACAAGTCCAGCCGGACGCCGATCCTCTTTCTCACCGCGCACGACGCCGACCACGAGTCGGTGGTGCAGGGATACGCCCTGGGCGCGGTGGATTTTGTGTTCAAGAGCATCACCGTTCCGGAGGTCATCCGGTCCAAGGTCTCCGTCTACGTCGAGCTGTACAAGGCTCGGCTCCGCGAGCAAGCCTTGCTGAGGGAGCGGGAGCGCCTGTCTTTTGTCAGACTCTCCGGACCGCCCACCACCTCGGTGGTGTCGAACCTGTATGGAAACATGCCTCTGGCGGAGCAGTCCCCTGATCGCTTCGAACACCTCGCAAGCGAGTACTCGGCCATGTTTGACGCGGCTCTGGAGCGTCGAATTCTGGAAGTCGACAGCGACCTCACGAGCCGGTTTCGGGCGATGGCAGAGCAACTCGGGGATCTCGCCGCCCGGCCCCGGGATGTAATTGACCTCCACCAGAGGGCCATGCGTCTGGCGACGAAGGACGCACCCGCGCAAAAAGCTCGGGCCTGTGCCGAGGAGGGGCGCTTCATGATCCTCGAGCTGATGGGGTATCTCGCCTCGTACTATCGAAGATACATCAGCACCTCTGGTGCCGCGCCCACACCGCAAGACAGCCACGAAAACGAGCCGGCATCACCAGATGCCAGGGAGGAAACCTCGTCATGAGTGAATCGGTATTGAAGCTGTATGTCACTGGTCACACGTCGCGTTCGCGGCAGGCGATCGAAAACCTGCGCCGGATCTGCGTCGACGATCTGGGGGGGGCCTACCAGATGGTTGTCGTGGATGTTCTGGAGAGCCCGCAGCTCGCCGAAGACGAGAAGATCCTGGCCACACCCACCCTGATCAAAACGCTCCCCCCGCCGCTCAGACGCATCATCGGTGATCTGTCCGATCGGGAGAATGTGCTGCTCGGCCTCGATCTCCGCCTAGGCGAGCGACCCGGTCCGAAGGAGAGCGAAAAATGAGATCAGCAACGAACGACTCCACGCTCATCTCGAAGCTGGCTACAGGCATTCCCGGCTTCGAGCATGTCTCCATGGGCGGCCTGCCTGCGGGGCGCACTACACTGGTATCCGGAACTTCGGGCGCTGCCAAGACCGTGTTCGCGATCCAGTATCTCCATGCCGGCATCGCGGATTATCAACAGAACGCGGTGTTCGTCACCTTCGAGGAATCTCCGGAAGACATCCGGAGAAACATCCGGGGCTTCGGCTGGAACATCGCCCAGCATGAGCGCGATGGTCGCTGGGCGTTCGTCGACGCCAGCCCGGAACCCGAGGACGATCCCATCGAGGTGGGCAGTTATGACCTCGGCGCGCTGCTCGCGCGAATCGAGCACGCCGTCAAGAAGGTGAACGCCTCCCGGGTCGCCATCGATTCCCTGGGGGCGGTTTTCAGCCGGTTCAAAGACACGCACCACATCCGGCGGGAGCTCCATCGACTGGCCGTGGTGCTCAAACGCATGGGCGTGACAGCGATCCTGACGGCGGAGCGGGAGGCGGAGCAAGGCCCTGTGTCACGCCATGGCGTAGAGGATTTTGTCGCCGACAACGTCATCATCCTTCGCAATCGGCTGGAGGCGGAGCGGCGACGACGCACCCTCGAGATCCTCAAGTTCCGCGGGACCGACCACCACAAGGGTGAGTTCCCCTTCACGGTCATGCCGAACGGCGGGCTCCAGATCATCCCCCTGACTGCCATCGAGCTGGAGCAGAAGTCTTCCGATGTACGTGTCACGTCGGGCAACCCGGAGCTCGACGAGATGTGCGACGGAGGGATCTATCAGGACTCCATCGTGCTCCTCTCCGGCGCCACCGGGGCGGGAAAAACCCTCATGGCCACCGAGTTCGTCCGCGGCGGATGCGATGCCGGTCAGCGTTGCCTGCTGCTCGCCTTCGAGGAGAGCCGAGACCAGCTCACCCGGAACGCCAGGGGGTGGGGCGTGGACTATGAGTCGTATCAGAAAGACGGTCTTCTCGAAATCGTGTGTCAGTATCCAGAGGCCATGGGGCTCGAGGATCACCTCATCCGAGCCAAGCACATCATCCAGGACTTCGGGCCGAAGCGGGTCGTGGTCGACAGCCTCTCGGCCCTCGAGCGGATCTCGACCATTCGTGGCTTCAGGGAGTTCGTAATCGGACTCACCTCGTTCGTCAAGCACCAGGAGGTGGCGGGGTTCCTCACCTCGACCACCGAGACCCTCATGGGGGGAACGTCCATCACCGAGGGACACATCTCCACCATCACCGACTCCATCATCCTGTTGCGATATGTCGAAGCCTTCGGCGTGGTTCGGCGAGGGTTGACGGTGCTGAAGATGCGCGGCTCCATGCACGACAAGCGGATCCGAGAGTTCACCATCGACGGCAAGGGCATGCACATCGGCGCGCCCTTCCAGAACATCAGCGGGATCCTGACCGGCCGCCCACAGATTGAGCGGCAACCCGAGCAGGATCGACTGGGAGCGATGTTCAATGAAGGCGAATAGGGGCGTCTGCGCTGGGTGATGCCCCAACTCGGCGTCCTGGGATTGGGTTTGTGGTGACGGACTTGGAGACGGCCCATGTCAGACAAAGAAACACAAGGCGACGACCCAATCGCGTTGCACGAATCTGATGCGCACCGGTCCGCCCTGAGCAACGCGGAGCTCGTCGCTCGGGAAGAAGAGCTCTTGCGGCAGGTGGAGGTGCTCGCGGCCGAGGTGGCGCAAAGCCACCAGCGCTTTCTCGACCTCGTTGAGGCGAGCGGCGACGGCATCCTCGTGGCCCGCCCATCTGGGAGGATCGAATACGCGAATCCGAGCGCGGCGCGGCTCTTTGGCAAGGACGCCGGGTGGCTGAATGGACAGGAGCTGGGGCTCCCGATGGTGCCATACGACGTCACCGAGATCGATGTGTTACGGGCAGATGAAACCCCGGGCGTCGCCGAGATGCGGGTTGAGCCTGTGATCTGGAAGGGGCAGTCATCGCTGCGGGTCACCCTCACGGACGTCACCGAGCGGGTACGGGTGCGGGAGATGGAGACTCGGCTCCTTCATGCCGACCGACTCGCTGCAGTGGGACAGCTTGCGGCCGGCGTTGCCCACGAGATCAACAACCCTTCCACCTACGTCAGTGGCAACCTCTTTCTCGCCTCGAGCCACTTGGATGACCTTCGGGGCGTGTTCAATGAGCTGACCCTGTTAGATCACCTGCGACAGCAGCCTGCCGAAGTGTCGGACGTGGATCGGCTGCTCGAGGAACGCCGTGTGGCGGCAACCCTCGACGAGATGCAGGAAATGCTCGATGAGGCCGCTGACGGGATGAGGCGAATCACCCGAATCGTCGGCGCGCTGAGCACCTTCTCGAGGGTGGATCAAGGGCCACTGCAGCCGGTGGCGCTCAACAGCGTGATCGAAAGAGCAGCCAAGATGTTGGACAACGAGATCCGCCATCGCGCAGTGCTGGTGAAGAAGCTGGGGGTAGTCCCTGACATCATGGCCGAGCAAGGCCAGCTGGGCCAGGTGTGCACCAACCTCCTGCTCAATGCGGTCCAGTCCATTCAGGAAGGCGCCACCACGCACAATACGATCACAGTGGAGACGTGCTCGACAGGTGGCGAGGTGTCCCTGGTGATAGAAGACACGGGGGGCGGAATAGAAAAACACCTGCTCAAGCGCGTCTTCGACCCGTTCTACACGACCAAGGGCCCGGGGCAGGGGACGGGTCTCGGGCTCTCCCTCAGCACTGACATCGTGCGCCGTTACGACGGGCGAATCCTCCTCACCTCAGAGGTCGGCCAGGGCACGCGCGTGGACGTTCGGTTCCCGGTCCCTGCCACGCCCCCTCGCCCGCCATCGAAGAGACACCTTCCCCCTTCGGCGGGCCTCGATACCCGACGCGCTCGAATCTTGATCATCGACGATGAGCCGACGGTGCTCAGGGTGTTCCAGCGAATGCTGGGTACCCAGCACGAAGTGGTCATCGCCGAGGGTGGAGACAAGGCGTTGGCTGTCCTCGAACAGGACACGCACTTCGATGTGGTCATCTGCGATTTGATGATGCCCGAGGTGGATGGAGTAGATATCTACGAGGCGCTCCTGGACCGCGATCCCGACCTCGCGCAGCGCCTCGTTTTCTGTAGCGGTGGGGCGTTCACCGCACGCACCAAGGAGTTCATCGAGCAGGTCTCCAACATCGTCGTCTCCAAGCCCGTGGATTTCGAGCTCGTCCGACGGCTTGTCTTCCAGATGGCCGAGCGGCGAAGTAACAAGGGCTCGGATGGGTAGCTCTTGTAGCAACAACAGCGTCGACGGCGCCGCGGCGGGAGCGCGGTCTTTGAGTGGCGATGCGTTTCGGTCGGCCGAGGGTGTGGCCATCGAGCGATACAGGGTCTACGCCGAGGTGCTCGCCATCCTCAATGGCCGCGGTGAGTGGCAATTGCTGATGCGTGAGCTGTTGCGCGTGATCAAGCGAAGCCTGGGATTCGACGCGGTCGGCCTCCGAATCCGGGAGGGAGAGGACTATCCCTACTATGAAGTCAGCGGTTTCTCGGAGGCGTTTGTCGCAGCGGAAAGCACGCTCTGCGCTCACGGCTCAGGCGGAGAGCTGCTCCGGGACGCCTCCGGACGCGCCGTGCTGGAGTGCATGTGCGGCACGATCATCGATGGGCGCGCCGACCCGAAGCGGTCTTTTTTCACCCCCGGTGGTAGCTTCTGGACCAACAGTACAACAGCGCTGCTGTCGTCGACAACGCCAGAGGAGCGCCAAGGGCGAACGCGGAATCGGTGTAACAGCGCCGGATTCGAGTCCGTGGCGCTGGTTCCCATCAAAGCAGACGACGTGATCATCGGCCTACTGCAGTGTAACGATCATCAGACCGATCGACTCTCCATGGGCCTGGTCACTCTCCTGGAGCGGATCGGAGATGCCGTCGGGGCGGCGCTTCACGGGCACTGGACCGAAACAGCGCTGCGAGAGCGGGAGGCAACGCTCCGGCATCTCGTCGAGAGCAACGCCGACGCGATGATCGTCGTGGATGGATCGGGACGTACCCGCTTCATCAATCCGGCGGGGTGCCGGCTGTTCGGCCGGGATCGCGAGTCGCTTGTGGGGGAGTGCTTTGGTTTTCCGGTAGCCGGCGCGAACAAGGCCGAGATCGAGGTGGTGAGCCACACTCGGGGCCTGCGCGTGGTAGAGATGCGGGTCAGCCGGATCTTTTGGGAAGGCGAGGACGCGGACCTGGCCTCGCTACGGGATGTCACGGAGGCCCGCCGCGTGGAAGCGCTGCTGTCTGCCCAGAGCAGGCTGGCTCACATCTTCCTTACCGAGTCCGATAGTGAGCTGTATTCGAGCATCCTGGAGGTGCTGCGAGAGCTGACCGACAGCGAGCACGGCGTCGTCGTTTTCTGCGATGCGGAGCGCTGGGCGCGTCCGCCGGCGATCTCCTCCGCGTCCTGGGCGGCCTGCCGGCTCCCGGATAGTGCGATACGGATCCCCGTGGACGGCTCGGGAGACAGCATCTGGGACCGCGCCGCTCGGGAGAGGCGGGGGGTGATCACGAGCGAGCCCGGCGAGGTGCCTGTCGGCCATGTGGAGATACAGCACGCGCTGGTCGTGCCCCTCCTTCTGAAGGACCGAGTGCTCGGACACATCGGACTGGCCAATCGACCTGGCGGGTACCTCGATGCGCACCGGGTGCTGATCGAAGGGCTGTGCGCATTCATGGCGCCGGTGCTCATGTCGCGGCTGGAGCAGGCCGTCCGCACCCGTGAGCGCAGGCAGGCTCGGCTGCACCTGTCCCGTCTGGCGAGAGACCTTACAGAGGCGCAGGCCATCTCGAAGACCGGGAGCTGGGAGTACGACATCGCGGCAGACAAGCCCGCGTGGTCCCAGCAGATGTTCGCGCTTTTTCGACGTGATACGAGCCTCGGGGAGCCGAGCTGGGTCGAGCACAGGGGATATGTACACCCCGAAGACTGGGACCGCCTCGACGCCGCTGTTGCTGCTGGCATCGGGCAGGGAGAGCCCTACGACCTGGAATGCCGGATCGTCTCCCCGGGGAGTGACGCGGACGCTGAGCCCACCTGGGCGCGCACCATCGGCATGCCCGTTCGCAACGACGACGGCGAGATCGTCAAGCTGCGCGGCACGACGCAGGACATCACCGAGCAGAAACAACACCAGGCGGAGATGCGAGCTTTGGAGCAGCAGTTCCGCCAGGCCCAGAAGCTGGAGACCGTGGGGCAGCTCGCCGGCGGGGTGGCCCATGATTTCAACAATCTGCTCACTGTCATCAACAGTTACGCGGGGTTAGCCATCGAGGGGCTTCGCGAAGGGGACCCGCTTCGCGACGACATTGCGGAGATTCTCCAGGCCGGTGAGCGCGCGACCCGGCTCACGCGTCAGCTCCTCGCCTTCAGCCGCAAGCAGGTCATGAAGCTGGAGGTCTTCGACCTCAACGCGGTCGTGAAGGACATGACCACGATGTTGCAGCGCCTCATCAGCGAGCACATTACATTCACCACCGCGTTGGCCGGCAGCCCCGCTCTGGTCGAATCGGACAAAGGGCAGATTGAGCAGGTGATCATGAACCTGGCCGTGAACGCCCGTGACGCCATGCCCGCCGGTGGATCCCTCAAGATTGAGACCTCGCTCACGACGATTGAGGCCGAGCACGCTCGCCGACACTCGGATCCCGCTCCTGGACAGTACGTGCTTCTCTCCGTGTCAGACACCGGATCGGGCATGGACGCGGATTCCCGAGAGAGGGCATTCGAGCCGTTCTACACCACGAAAGAAAAGGGTCAAGGCACCGGGCTCGGTCTATCGATGGTCTACGGCATCATCAAGCAGAGCGAGGGTGACATCCGGATCGACAGCGAGGTCGGCCGTGGGACCTGCTTCTCGATATACCTTCCTCAAGTCACGCGGCGACCCATCACCACCAGGCAATTGCAGCAGGTTGGCACGCGACGCGGAACGGAGACGATCCTGGTCGTCGAGGACGAGGACGCGGTGCGAATGGTCGCCCAACGTATCCTGTCCGCGGCAGGCTACGAGGTGCTTGCTGCAGCAAATGGTGGAGAGGCGCTATTGACCTGTGAGCGTCGCGGAACCGAGATCCAGCTCGTCATCACAGACATAGTGATGCCGCAGATGAGCGGCCCGGAGTTCGTGGACCGCCTGGCAACAGTCAGTCCCGGGATGAAGGTGATCTTCATGTCCGGCTACACCGATGGTGCAATCATCCATCAACGCATGATCGAAGACAACCAGATCTTCCTCAGCAAACCCTTCAGTGCAGCTGAGATGCTGGACAAGGTGCGTCTTGCGCTCGAGCGTCTACCGTGAGAATCGAGCGATAGACCAGGGCTGTCTTCGACAAGGTGAGCGACAGGAAGCACGATGGATGGAAGAGACAGACACGACGATTGAGGGGTGAACCACCGTGAGGGGGTCCGCGAGCCAAGGGGCCACGAATGGGTAGGTCGATCGTCCAGGCCGCCAATGCATCCCGGCTCGCTTTGTTGCTCCTCGTTGTATAGCAGCAGTATACCGCCTCGTCGCGCCTCGCGATCCGAGCGCCTTGACACCCTGGATCGACCGACTTGCCCATTCGCGGCCCCTAGGCGAACGCAGTGAGCGGATGGCTGCTCGAACCGCGAAGTCCCCCCGGCCAACCACCACACAGGAGCGATCCCGAACGGGCGCTTGTTTCCTGCATCGAGAGTGCTGGCTGGGCCGGTTTCTAGCCCAGGTGCCTGGGCCAGCGCCAGCGGGTCAGGCGACCGCCCGCACGATCGGTGTAGCCTCCCAGGTCCTCGGGCTCGGGCTCGGCTTCAGCCACCGCTTCGGGCTCAGGCGCGGGCTCGACCTCGGCTTCAGGCTCGGCCTCCGCCACCGCCTCGGGCTCGGGCTCGGCCTCGGCCACGACCTCGGCTTCAGGCTCGGCCTCCGCGACCGCCTCGGGCACAGGCGCAGGCTCGGGCTCGGCCTCCGCCGCGGGCTCGGCCTCCGGTGCGGCAGCGGTGGCCAGGGCCCCGGCGTCGTGCGGGATCTGAACCACGCCGTATGGAAAGGACTCGTCGGGGGGGCCCGCACAGACGACGAGGTAGGCCACCACTTCCTCCACCTCACCATCGAGCAGGCCGCCGTCGAGCTGCACCTCGGGATCCTGCTCGTCCTCGGTGAGCTCCACCAGGGTGTAGCCCACAAAGGGGCACTGCCCGACGACCCGCACCAGGTCGAAGTGGGGCTCCACCAGGTCCAGCAGGTCGCCATAGCAGAGCCCGGCGTCGATCTGGGAGTGATCACCGCTGGGGCTGCGGAGGACCACCCGCCCGTCCTTCGCGAGAACCCGGACCACCTCTCCCAGGAGCGTGGGGTGATCCGCGGCGATGCGGGCCTGGGAAACGAGCACGAGGTCGAAGCTGCCGGCGGCGAAGGGGAGCCGGGGCGGCCGCCAGGACCTGAGACGCAGGCCGTCGCGATCCCTCCCCATCGTCGCCCGGGCGAGGTCGATGTCTCCCTCGAGCCCCACCACCTCCAGGGCTCCCAGGGCGACCAGTCGTCCAAGGCCCAGCCCGTCTCCGCAGCCGATCTCCAGGATCCGCCGGCCCGCGATGAGCTCCTCCAGATACTGATACGCCGCGAGCCGGCCCGGTGTGTCGTCAAAGGGGCGGAACATGATCGGATCCTCAGGTTTCGTTGTCCGCGTTGATCAGGTCGTCGAAGGCGCTGTCCACGTCGTGCTGGGTCGGCGACTTCGAAGGACTCGCCTCGGCCTGGAGCGCTCCGAGTCGCTCGTCCACGTCCCGGTAGCCCGCCACCAGGCGTGCGACCTTGTCATAGTAGTAGACGGCCTCGCGTGCGTCGTCCAGCTCCTGGTACGAGACACCCATCTGGTAGTACAGGTCCACCTGCTCGTTGTCGGTGATCTGCTCGCAGTACAAGGCCTTCTTGTATTCGTTGATGGCCTCGCTCATGTCGCCCTGGCCGCGATGGCAGTGGGCGATCATGACGTGACACTGCACCTCGGTCTGGGGACGCATGGCGGACTGAAACTCGCCGATGGCGTCGGAGAACATGCCCATCTCCTTGTAGGCTATTCCCACGTCGAAGTGCGTGTCCGCGTCGTCTTCCCCCACCTGCTTGGCCACACCATCTTTGAACTGCTGAAACGCGTCGTCCTCTCCTCGGGGAATGTTCAGCCGGCCGCTGTCGTCGTGCTCGCCCGGGATCTCGATCTCGTCGTCGTCCAGACCCAGGACGAGAGGGTCTTCCTCCTCGTCGTCATGCATCATGCCCTTGACGTGCTCTATCTTGGCCATGAGCCGTGGGTGCTCTCCGTAGTCGTCGATCAGCTCCCGGAGCTCACCGATGGCCTCCTCGAAAAGACCCTGATCGATGAAGAACGTCGCCCCTTCCATGTCGTCTTCCAGGGCCTCCACGTCCACGTCCGCAAAGGCAGGATCCTCGGTGGCCGGATCGAGCCCGTCGCTGGCGTCGTCCGCAGGTCCGGCGGCTTCGTCGACCGGGACCCCAGACACCTCCTCCTCGTCGCCCTCGTCCATGGCCGACAGGGTCTCGTCCAGGGAGATCTCCTCGTCGCCCTCGTCCATGGCCGACAGGGTCTCGTCCAGGGAGATCTCCTCGTCAGCCTCGACGGGCTCGGTGAGCTCGACGGGCTCGGTGGGCTCGACGGGCTCGGCGGGCTCGGCCGCCGCGGACTTCGGACGCGAGAGGCTCGCCACCAGCTCGGCCGTCTGCTGCATCTGGCTGAGCTCGTCCTGGAAGAGATCGTCGTCCTCCAGGGAATCGCCGAGCATCTCGTTGAGCAGCAGGTCTTCGTCGTCCTCGGAGTAGCCCGTAGAATCGGCAACCTGATTCAGCTCTTCCCGGGACACCACGGCCGTGTCCTGGAACCTGCCCTCCTCCGCGCCGGGCTCCTCGGCTCCCGCGGCCTCGGCGAGATCGAGATTCAGCTCCCCGGACTCCTCCTCCCAGCCATCGCTCGCCGCCGCGTCGTCGCTACTGTCGGGCCCCCTGGCCGAGCCGATGCCGTCCCGAAGGTTCTCCAGGTCCACCTCGAGGTCGCTCTGGATGGGTCCCGCCTCCCGGCGCCGGTCCGTCTCCAGGTCCAGGACGTCATCGTCCATCGACAGCAGAGGATCCATCAGCAGGTCGTCCTCGGCGTCCTCCAGCTGCGCCTCGAAGTCCTGCTCGAGATACTCCAGCCCTACGGCGGACAGGTCGAGCTCGCCGCTGTCTTCCAGCCGGGACAACGCCTCCAGGCTACCTCCCCTACGCATGTCTGCAGGAGACTCGGGCTGTGTCACCACCGGGTGGAACCCAGAGGCTCTGGATCGATCCTCCAGCTCCTTCTCCAGCGCCTCGATGTCGATCTCCGCGGTGGCGTACTCGGGCTCCTCGGTGTAGGCCTCGGCCGCGATGTCATCGAGGATCTGTGCGTCGGACTCGGCGGTGTCCCAGGTCTGGACCGCTTCGGCGGCGATGTCGTCCAGGGCCGGAACCGAGCCTCCCATCATCTCCTGGACTCTTTTGTTGCCCGGATCGATCTCGAGTGCCTCGGCCAGCAGGGCCTCTGCTTCGGCAGGATCGGACTCGAGCTTCTGACCGGCCACGATCAGAATGGACGTCACCGCTCCGTCTGTGTTGCCCTCCTTGACGTACAGCTCCTTGAGCCGAACCTGGGTCTCGATGTTGTCGGGATCGAGCTGCTTGGCCTGCTCCAGCTGCTCGACGGCCTCCTTGAGCAGCCCGAACTTCTCGTAGACCTCCGCCTCACCGTAGAGCGTTGCGATCTGGTTCGCCGCCGAGTCGGGCTCGTCCAGCTCATCGAACTCATCGAGCTCCTCCAGCTCATCGAGCTCCTCGATGTCGTCGAGCTCCTCGATGTCGTCGAGCTCCTCGATGTCGTCGAGCTCCTCGGGATCGACCGCTCCATCGCCCGACCCGGGATCGATCTCACGCTCGCTGTCGGCCGCGGCCGCCGAGGCCGACTCGTCCGGGACCTGCTGCCTGAGTGTCTTGAGCGCATCCTCATCCTCGGGTGCCAGGCTCAAGATGCGCCGGAACACGTCCTCGCTGTGCTCGATCTCCTTTTTCTCCTCGTGTACGTTGGCCAGGACCTTGAGGATGGTGACTGCCTTGGCCTTCTGGTCCAGGTCGAGGAACGCGTTGACCAGCAGGTTGAGGGTCTCGGTGTCTTTCTCGTCGGCCTTGTAACAAACCTGGAGCTTCTGCAGGGCGCGGCGAGGATCCTGCCGCCGGAGGTAGAGGGTGGCCACCTCCTTGGTCAGCTCCACCAGATCAGGCTTGTGCCAGATGAGCCGCTCGGCCACCCGGATGAAGTCGTCCATGCGCCCCGAAGACCGCAGGATGTCCGCCGCCCGGGTGAACTCCTCCACGGCCTCGTCCACCCGCTTCTCCTTGGAGAGGGTCTCGGCGAGGCGGATGCGCACGGCCACATTCTCCGGATCGATCTCCGTCATGGCCCGCAGGACCTGCATGGAGTCCTCTACCCGCCCCTCCTCGTACAGCACCTGGTGGGCCACTTCCAGCTGGCGTCGGGCGTCGGTCAGCAGGCCGAGCTGCTGGTACAGGGCGGCCAGCTTGAGGTGCACCTCCACGAAGCGGGGCTGCAAGAGCAGCACCTGCTTGTACACCGCCACGGCCTTGAGGTAAAAGCCCTGCTCCGAGTAGTGGTTGGCCACCCGCAGGTAGGTGTCGGTGGCCTCGGGGGCCGATCCCTTTTTGGCCTGCAAGTCTCCGATCTTGAGCCAGGTACGGACATCCCCTGGCTCGGCCTCGACGATCTTGCGGTACTCTTTGATCGCCTTGTCGAGCTGCCCTTTCTGGACATATTTCTGGGCAGCGGCGATAACCTTATTTTTGTTGATCGCCAATGCGGCCCGCCTTTGAGGGATCCCGACGCTCAACAGACCAGGGGCTACACCCGTGACGCGGGTCTCGGCCCTGGTCCTCGACGCAAGCGAGCACTATACGCCAGCGACCATCCCCAGTCAAGGTCCATAGCGCCGCCAGATCCGCCCCCAACATGGGCATCTACCTACAAATCCTGCAGAATTTTGGGTGCCGTGATCCGGAGCAGGAACCTCGCCTTGCCGAAATTGCCATCTGGGCTGAGGGTCACCGCGGCGAAGTACTCATCGGTGAGCTGTCGGATGACGATGATGAGCGCGGACGACTTGATGGTGACCTCACGGATGCCACCGATCTCCAGGATCTCCGCCGCCTTGCGTATCTGGCCAAAAATGAAGGAAAACTCCATGCCGACGGTCTGAATGTCCGGATCGGTGACCTCTTCGGGTGAAAAGCTCTCCACGGCGATGCCGTCGAAGCCCATCAGCAGCGCGGCCTGCCCTCCGTCCACATTTTCGACAATCTTTTGGAGGTGCTGCCGGAACATAGGCTCTCCTTACGACCACCATCCCGTTGATACCCCGAAAACAGCGGGGAAGTCAAATAATTGTGATTGGTTCGGTACCTATCGATCGGGCCGGATGCACCTAAGAATCATCGGATTTCCCGCCGTTCGACCGTCACTCTGGGGCTCAGGCCTAGTCCCCGGTGCTGGTGTCCACGGCCGGGCAGATCACCCCGCCCGCGTTGTCCAGACAACAGTCCACCTGGGCGTCCTGCACGTAGTTGCATGCGTTCCCAGGGTGGGCCAGGCTCGTGAACAGTCCGCTGTCACAGTAGCCGCCGATGTCCAGCAGGCACCCATCACACAGCACCACGGGGAACTCGATCTGATGGGACTCCTTGTCTCGGGCGCCGAGCTGGTACAGGAACTTGAGCTTGACCCTGACGATGGGCTGATAGTCCACTTGACCCTGGACCGCGCCAGCGAGCACGGAGGCGATCTGCGGCGGAATGACCACCACCGGCAGGGCAGCGATGTCCCCGGGGAGGAGGGTGACGAACACGGGGAACTTGATCTTATAAACCTCCTCCTCTCCGGCGATGCCCCCAAGATCCAGGTCGATCCGGGCTTCCTTGATCTCCACGATGTTCAGCTCGGCCCCGGTGCCCTGATCCAAGGTGGGGACCAGGTTGTTCTGCACCACCGGGTACATGATGTACTGCGGTGCCTGGGCAAAGGTGTCGGAAAACGCCGTCTCAGACAGGTCCAGCCAACCCATGGACCGAAACTCGGCCGCCGCCCCGTCCACGGTACAATCGCTGCTGGGCACGGCGTTGCGCAGGATGGTCAGGGAGGTGCGATCCTCCACGCAGCCCAAACCCGTGGCCAGAACGGTCGCCACGATGGCGATGAACCACCCAAACCTTGCCCTGTAAAGACGTCTCATGGGACAGACCTCCTATCGCCTTACTTTACCTGAAGATCGCCCCTTAATGATACGGGGAGTTATGAAAATCAGCACTTCGCTTCTCTCGTCGGACTCTTTTCGCTTCTTGAAAAGCCACCCGATGATCGGGATCTCGGCGAACCACGGCACCTTGGACCAGTTCCGCGAGGTGCTTCTGGTGTAGATGCCGCCGATGACCGCGGTGTCGCCGTCCTTGATCATCATCTCGGTCTTGGCGAACTTCTTCAGGATGGTGGGGTCACCCCGGGCGCCGGTGTTGACAAAGTCCGGCTCGCTCTTTTCCACCTCGATCTTCATGATCACGTTGCCGTCGTTGGTCACATGGGGCTTGACCTTGAGCGAGAGGACCGCGTTCTCGAACTTGGTGTTGACACCCTGGGCCGAGACCACGCTGATGGGGATGGACACGCCCTGCTCGATCTTGGCCTCGACGTTGTCGAGCACCGTAATCTTGGGCGAGGAGATGATGCGCACCTGGCCCGTGTCCTCCATGGCCGAGAGACGGAGGTTGATGTTGAAGGCGCCCGTGACGCTGCCCAGGTTCAGCCCGAGGGCGCCGCCAGCCCCGGTGGCCACCGTGGCCGGCAGGTTCACGATGTAGTTGGGGTTGGTGATGGCCGCGCCCTGCAGACCGCTGGTGGGCGTAAGATCGTCCTGGTTGCCGCCGGCCGCGCCCACTGTGGACGGGAAGAGGATCCCGGTGGGGTTGCCCGTGGCCTGGCTCGCCAGCACGTTGCCTCCCCACTGGATACCGATCTCCCGCAGGAACGTTGAGCGGGCCTCCACGATGCGCGCCTCCACCATGACCTGGGGTGTGGCCGAATCCAGCGTCGTGACGAGCTTGAGGATGGCCTGGATGTTGGCGTTGACGTCCCGCACGATGACCGTGTTGGTGCGCTCGTCCGCCGAGACCGCCCCCCGCTTGGAGATCATGTTCTCCTTGATGCGGTCGGCCATCTTCTTGGCATTGGCAAAGTTGAGCGCAATGACCCGGGTGTAGACAGGGGCCAGCTTGCGCTTCTTCTCCCGGGCCAGGCGCAGGTTCTCCAGCTCCTTTTGGATGTCGGCCTCGGGGGCGATGCGGATCAGGTTCCAAGAGTGCCACACCATGCCGAGCTTGAGGGTCTTCAAGATCACCTCCAGGGCCCGGTCCACGCGGACCCGCTTTAGCCGGATGGTGACCTTGCCCTCCACGCCGCCGGAGATGACGATGTTCTTGCGCCACACCTTTCCGATGAGCCGGAGCACGTTGTGCACGTCGGCGTTGTTGAAGTCCATGTCCACCCGTGGGCCTCTGTACCGCCCGCTCAGGCCATAGCGATAGGTCCGGTAGGGACGCAAGGTCCGCCGGCTGGCAGCTCCAGAGGGAATCGCGGTGACCGGCGCGCCGTAGCCGGCCACCCGGGTCGAGGAGACGTCCACTGTCTTGCGTACCCGAGGCGCGGCCGCGGGGCCACCCCCTCTGGCCTTGTACCGGGCCACCTCGGACTTGGATTTCCAAACGTCGATGTACACCTTGCCGCGGCCCTTGGACAGCCGGAACTTGGCCGCCCGCCTCAGGTCCACCACCACATCCACCGTGCCCGCCATGGTGGGCGAGCGAAGGGCCGAGACGAGGCGCACGGGGCCACCGAACTCCGACACGTCCAGGCTACGCTCCAGCTTCCTCCCGATGGCTGTGCCCTTGAGGCTCACGGTCACCGAGCGCCGCTTGGCGGCCGCCAGGTAGTAACGGATGGGGCCCTTGAGGTCCACCACCACCCGGTGCGCCCAGACGCCGTCCACGAAGTGAACCCGCGACACCCGCGACCGCACGCGCACCCTGCGCTGGGCCCGCCGACGGGCCCGGTTGCGCGCGACCCGGCGGGCCGCGGCGGCGCGGGCCGTCTGACGCTTCAAGGCCAGACGCTGGGCCAGAAGCTGGGTCTCCAGACTCTTCACCTGGCGCTTGAGCGCGGCCCTCTGGCGCAGCAATCGCTGGGCCCGCGCCTGGTGAGCGCGGGTCGGTCGCGGCCGGGGCCGGGGCTGGTACGCCACGGGCTGCGAGGCCTTCCGCCGAGCCGCCTCCCGCCGTGCCGCCGCCCGGACCTGCGCGGCGGTGCGCCGGGCATCGGCCTCGAGCCGCCGAGCCACACGACGGGCCTTGGCTTTGAGCGCCCTGGCCTTTCGGCGGGCCTGGCGACGCTGGATGGTGAGTTTCCGGGCCGCGCGACGGGCATCGGCCTTGAGCCGCGCATCCAGACGCCGCTTCTCCTTGCGCTTGGCCTCCAGCTCGACAGCCAGACGCCTGGCCCGGCGCTGCAACCGGGCCAACCGGGCCTGGAGCCTCTGCTCGGCCTTGGTCGACACCTTGCTCAGCCGAACCACGGCCCGGGTCTCTGCTCGACGGGCCGCCCTGCGGATCCGGGTCTCGAGTCGGGCCAGCCGCTTGGCCGCGGCGCGGCGGCGGGCCTCGGCCCGCTGCGACTCGCGGTCCATCTGGGTCCGCACCCGCGCCAGCATCTTCTGCTCCTTGCGCAGCCGCTTCTGCACCCGCGCCAGGGCCCGCTCCTTGGCTGCCCGGGAGCTGTTGAGCTTCTGCACAACGCCCCGGGCCCCGTCCACCGAAGACTGGGCCTTGGCCAGGGCCCCCGCGAGGATCCGGCGCTCGGCGCGCATCCGGGCCACCCGGGCCCGCTCGGTCTTGAGGGCGGCCCGCGCCGCGGCGAGTTCTCCCATCGCCCGCCGGGCCTGCGCAGCGCTTTGGTCCCGCTCGCTCCGGGCTCGGGTCGCCAGTTGCTGGACCTGCCGCAGGGCCGAAGACCGCCGGGACGTCTCCTTCTGAGCCTTTCCGAGGCTTCGTCGCATGGTCGCGAGCTTTCGGCCCTGGCGACGCTCCAGGGTGCGCAGCCGATTGATCTTCCGCTGGAGCCGCCTGCGCAGTACCTGGGCCTCGGCGCCCTGGGTCGCCCTCAGCCTGCGGACCTTGGCCACGGCCGCGTCGATCGTCCGCTTGCGGGCCAGCTGGTCCTTGGCCGCCTCCCGCAGCTTCCTGGTAACGGCCTGGAGCTGCCTGGTCGCCCGCTTGAGGGCGGTCATGCGCCGAACCTCCCGCCGGGCCATTGTGACCGCCCGGGCGCGCCGTTTGGACGCCTGCCTCAGCGCCCGGCGCAGCAGGTGCCGCCGCTGCTGCTCCACCTTCCGGGCCCGCTTTGCTGCCAGGTGCCGGGCGGCGAGCTGCTTCACGCGGCGCTCCAGGAGCCCCTTGCTGGCCTTGACCCGCTCCCGGGCCAACGACAGCTGCCGGACCTGCAGCTCCACCTGCCTGCGCGCCGCGGTGGCCAGGTTGCGCCGGGCCTCCTCCCGCCGCCGGGAGTCCTTGGCCTTGCGCACGGCGCGGCGAGCCCGCCGGAGCTGGCGCTGAGCTCGGCTCAGGCTGGACTGGACCCGGCGATGCCGGGCTGAGATCCGACGGTACAGGGCGGCCTCGTGCCGGGCCGCTGTGGCCAGGCGGCGCGCCCTCACCAGCGAGGTCCGGGCCGTGTTCGCGGCCTGCCGGAGGCGAGCGACCTCGCCGCGCATGTCGGCCTTGCGCTTGCGCAGCGTCGAGATCTGCTGACGGGTCCGACCCAGGACCTTGGCGTACCGGGCAGCCAATCGTCCGAGCCTGCGGACCTCGGCCTGGGCCTTGACCTGGCGGTCTCTGGCGAACAGGGCGGCCTTCTTCGCCGCACGGGATCGACGCTTGGCCACCGCGGCCTGGCGTCGGATGAGCCGCGCCCGACGTGCGTGTTGCCCGGCGAGACGCCGGGCCAGGGCTGCCGCACGCCGCGCCATGGCCGCCGCACGTCGCGCCCGGGTGGCCCGGTCTCGGGCCTGACGGGTCACCGCGGCGGCGCTGCGCTTCGCGGTGGCCTCGTGGTCCCGGGCCGCTGCCAGCAGCGCGGTGGATCGTGCACGGGCCTCCTTGGCGCGCGTGAGGCTCTCGGTCTCCTGACGGTTGGCCAGGTCGGCGGCCGCGCGGGCCTGCACGGCCTCGTGCTTGAGGGACGCGGCGGCCACCTGGGCCTTTGTGAGCTTCTTGTGGGCGGCCTGAAGGCTCTGGCGGGCCCGTTCCCGGGCCGCTCCCTCGAGGGCCTGGGCTTTCTTCAGGGCCTCCAGGCGGGTCCGGGCCGCTGCTGCCCGGGCCTTGGCCAGGTGGGTCCGGGCCGAGCGCAGAAGGCGCTTCAGGGCCTGCTCCTTGGACACGGCGCTGGCCACGGTCCGCGCCGCCCGGGACTTGAGGGTCTGGGCCTCGGCTTGGAGCCTACGGGCCTTGGCCAGGGCGGCGGCGCGGGTCTGCTTCGCGGCTCGGTGGGCCTTGATGAGGGCCACCGCGGCCTTGCGGGCCACGGCCTCGGCGCTCTTGATCTGCAGCTGGGCCTTGGTGCGCAGGGTGTGCGCCTGGGCCTTGAGGCGACTGGCGTAGCGGTGGGCCTGCCGGCGCAGGCGAGAGGCCATCTTCTGGGCCGAGGCCAGTCGGGCCGCCGCCCGGACCTCCAGGATCCCCGCGGCCTGACGACGCCTGGCGGCCTCGGCCGTCCAGCGCTTGGCTTCGGCCAATGCCCTGCGTCGGGTGTCCCCGGCCGCCGCCCGGGCCCGCGTCAGGGCCTGGGCCGCCCGCTTCGCCATGCCCGCGGCGGCCTCCTTGCGCCGGGTTGCCTGGACCGCGAGTCGCTGGGCCTCGGCGCGCAGCCGACGGGCCTTTGCCAGGTCGGCCTGGGAGGACGAGACCCTCACCGGCCGCTTGGCGGTGGGCTGGATCCTCACGATCACCTTGTTGCCCGACGCGCGCACATTGTAGCTGCCCTTCCGCCGGAACCCGATGACCACCCGGGCGATGACCGAGCGACTGTCCACGAAGCGGCTGACCGTGATGAGCCCCACGGCCCAGGTCTCGGCCTCCACGGGATCCTCGTAGCCCTTCACCTGGGTGTTGGCCAGGTCCACGATCAGTCGCCGGGGGCGCTCGAGCTTGTACACCGTGAAGGTGGGCGTCTGACTGCCATGGATCACCACCGTGGTGGTCCCCCCCGCCTCTTTGTAGGCGATCTTGCTCACGCGGTTGAGCGTCCTGGCCGCGGCGCCGCGGGCCCCGACGACGAGTCCTGCGGCGAGCAGTAGCCCACCCAGGCCGATAACGAGAGGTCGGGATTTCCCTGACATGGTCATGACTATGGCTCCTTGGACTTTGGAGGCCGTCGGCCCCTGGGCGAAGACGAGTACCGGATTCCGGACTCGTCGGGCCGCAGTGTATCGCTCCCGATGTCGATGAGCTTTCTGCGCTCATCCACGTACATCGTGCTGCGCTCGACAATCTGCTTCTTACCGGGCTTGATGCGCGGGATGAGCAGCACCAGGTGGTCCCGGTTGATCTCGTAGATCCGCGCGCGCTCCTTGGCGATGATGTCCCGCTTTTTCAAGATGGTGGTCCGCCCGGTCCGCGGATCCCGGATCATGGCGTACCGCCTGCGGCTGCCCACGATGCCGGTGAGCTTCAGCTCTGCCACGGGGTAGTTCTTCAGGTAGACCGTGTCCCCGATGGGCAGGGGACCGGTCTCCTTGACGGGCGCCTTGATCAGGTAGTTCCGGAAGGGATCCCGGCTCTCCTGCTCGTTCTCGACGAAGTCCCGCTCGGAGAAGTCGTCGGGCTTGGGCAGGTTGTCGGCCACCGCGCGACGCGAACGACGCTTCTTCTTCTTCTTTTTCTTGCCGGCCGTGGCGCCGCTCTGCAGCTCCACCGAAGGCTTGCCCACCTTCTTTAGGTTCGTCGAGCCCCTGCTCGCCTTGTTACCGCCGGCCCCACGGGTGCTCTTTCGCTTGACGTCGTCGCCGCAGCCCGACGGGATCAGCAGGAACAGACAGGCCAACGCCACGAGCGACTCTCTTACAGCAGTGAGACGCATCAGTGCCCGCCTCCTGTGCGCTTGGATTTTTTCTTGCCGCCCTTTTTGCCCTTGGAGGAACGCCGCCGTCTCTTTTTGAGGTAGCGGAAGGTGGACACCCGAAAGGAGATGTCCATGTGCGGCCGGTTGCTCACCTTCTGGACCTTCTCCAGCACGAGGTCGGTGACGTTGACGATGCGGGGCATCGTGGAAACCTCGTGGAGAAACTTGAGTGCCGAGTGGAAGGGCCCCTTCACCGTGATGTCCAGGGGGATCGTCGCGTAGATCTTGCTCCGAATCTCCGCCCGGCGGTTGTACTCCACCAGGGCCAGCCCCGAGAGGCGGGCCTTGATGTCCTTGATGAGCATGGACACGGACGGATTGTCCGGCAGCATGCCCCGGAACTTCCGCATCTTGCGCTTGGCCTTCTTGAGCTTCTTGTTGAGCCGTGCGCACTGGCGCACCTCTTCTGCCTTGTTCCGCTCGGCCAGGGCAAACTCCTCCTTGGCACGCTTGAGGTTGGCCTTCTCCTTGGTCTCGTCGGACTTGGCGCCCGATCCCCCGGCCACGCCGAACCAGAAGACCGCGAAGATCACCGCCACGGTGCCCAACCCGACGCCCAGCTTCACGCCGGTGTGGAGTCGGGCTATCTTTTCGAAGAACTTGTCCATCGGTTATCCCCGCCTCAATAGATGACCCCGGCGATGATGGAGAACTCGAGGTACGCCTCCTTGGCGTCCTTGGTCTTCTTCACCTTCTTGAACTTCTCCAGGTCGACCTTCTGGAAGTAGGCCGACACCTGGAGACGCCGCCAGAACTCGGCGATGTCGTCCATGGCCTTGGCCCCGCCTTCGAGCTTGAGCTGGTTGTCCTTCTCCTCGAACTTGGTGATCCACACCGAGGAGGGATCCCAGTTGGCGTTGAAGAGGGTCCGCTTGTCCTTGCCCGCGAGGCGGCTCTTGAGGGTGGGTCCCCAGGCCTCGCTCAGGATGCGCGACATCTCCCGGAGCACGAGCTTGGGCGAGCGCCTCGAGAAGATCAGCCGGTCAATGGCCTTGTACTTTCGCTGCGCTTTGCGGATGGCCTTCTTCTTCCGAGCCTGGTTGCATGTCTTTTTCTGGCTGACCTCCCGGGTCCGCGTCTCGTAGGCCGCCCGCTCGGCCATGAGCTGCTTCTTCTTCTTCTGGGGGTCGGGCAGCCGCTGGGCCCAGACCACGCAGACGACCCCGGACACCAGCACCGCCACCACGTACAAAAGGACCTGCCGCTGGCCCCACTGGACCAGGGTGGACTCCTTGAAGGGGAGGAGGTTGATGCGAATCATGGCAGGCCCCCCGTCATCATAGGTCATCTCCCGGCCGCCTGAGGGCGAGGCCGAAGGCCACCGCTGCCAGGGGCGCGTGGGCCCGGAGGTAGGGCATGTCGAAGCGGGTCTCATCGATGGAGACGCTGTAGAACGGATCCACCACCATCACCTCCATGCGCGACTTGGCCTCCACGGCCCGCTGGAGGGAGGACACCTGGGCGCTGCCCCCGCTGAGGTAGATCTTGGTGATGTCTGCCCCGGAGGTGGTGGCCAGGAAGAAGTCCAGCGACCGCTGGAACTCTCCGGCCACCAGGTCGGAGACCTGGGCGAGGACCCGCTCCACCTCCCCGGGCACCACCTCACCGCTCATGGGGGAGACGGCGCCAACCTTGTAGGCCTCGGCCTCCTCGTAGCCCACGGCCAGCTGCTTCTGGATCTCCTCGGTGTAGGCGTTGCCCCCGATGGTCACCTCACGGGTGAAGGTCGTCACCCCGTCCACCACGATGTTGATCGTGGAGATGGAGGCGCCGACGTTCACCAGGGCCACCGACTCGTCGGGGGAAAGGCCATAGTTCCGCTCATAGGCGTTCTGCACGGCAAAGGCCGCCAGGTCCACCACCACGGGCTTTAGCTGGGCGTCCCGCACCACTGCGGCGTAGTCGTTGAGCAGCTCGTTCTTCGCGGCCACCAACAGCAGGTCCATCTGGCCCTGCGCGTTCTCCTCGGAGATCACCTGGTAGTCGATCTGCACGTCATGGGGGTCAAAGGGCACGTGGTGCTCGGCCTCCCACTTGATCTGCTCCTCCAGCTCGCCCTTGGTCATGGGCGGCACGGAGATCTTCTTGATGATCACCGAGTGGCCGCCCACGGCGATGGCCACCCGCTTCTCGCGGATCCGCAACCGCCCGAAGACGCTGCGGATGGCGTCCACCACGGCGCCCTGGTTCATGATGGCGCCGTCCACGATGGACTGGGACGGGATCGGCTCGAGCCCGAAGTTCACCAGCTGCACGCCTTTTTTGGTCTCTTTCACCTGCACCACCTTGATGGAGGAGCTGCCGATGTCGAGGCCTACGCAGTTGTCTGGCATGTCGCCTTCCTATCGCCGATCCGTCTGTCTTCTGGTACCTGCACTTTGTCGCACCTTATGCTACCTTGCCCTACACCGTACTACCTTTCCAAGGCGCCGTCAAAAAAAGTCCTCTCGCAGTTGAGCTCCCGTGCCGCTCCCAAGGGATTCACAGGTCGGTCAAGCCATAGTCCTTCATCTTGTATAGCAGAGCCCGGTGGCTGATCTCCAAAAGCTTGGCCGAGTTGGTGCGGTTGCCTCCGGTTTTGATCAGCGCCTTGCGGATCAGATCTCTCTCGATGCGCCGGGTGGCTCGCTTGATGGACAGGTCCCCATCCTCCACCGCCAGGGGCTGGTCAGGCGCCACGGACAACGCCTCGGGCAGGTCCCCCGGGAGGATCTCGTCGCCATCGCAGAGGACCGCCGCATGCTCGATGCAGTTCTCCAGCTCCCGGACATTGCCGGGCCAGGACAAGGTCATGAGCCGCTTGAGGGCGTCGGGGTGGATCCGCTCGATGGACCGCCCCAGCCGGCCGTTGACCCGCGCGATGAAGTGGCTCACCAGCTCGGGCACGTCGTCGAGCCGCTCCCGGAGCGGCGGCAGGTGGATGTTGAACACGTTCAGCCGGTAGTACAGGTCCTCCCGGAACGCCCCGGCCTCCACGTCCGCCGCCAGGTCCCGCACCGTGGCCGCCACCACCCGCACGTCCAGCTTGCGGTCCCGGTTGGACCCCACCGGCCGGATGGTCTCCTCCTGCAGGGCCCGCAGGAGCTTGACCTGCAGGCCCACGGGCAGCTCGCCGATCTCGTCGAGAAACAGCGTCCCCTTGTCCGCCTCCTCGAAGAGCCCGCGCTTGTCCCGGGTGGCGTCGGTGAAGGCCCCCCGCTTGTGGCCGAAGAGCTCCGACTCCAGCAGGTTGGCCGGGATGGCGCCACAGTTGACCGGCATGAAGGGCGCCAGGGACCGCGGGCTCTCGGCGTGGAGGGCCCGGGCCACCAGCTCCTTGCCCGTGCCCGACTCCCCGGTCACCAGGACGGTGGTCTTGTACTCGGCGATCTTGCGGATCGTCTCGAAGAGCTGCTGCATGGGCTTGGACCGCCCGATGAACCCGGCGAACCCGACCTTCACCTGACCCAGCTCCCGCCGGAGCTGCTGGTTCTCCAGCTTCAGCCGCTCCCGCTCCTGGGCCTTGCGCAGGGTGAAGACCACCTCCCCCGGCCGCAGGATGGGCTTGGAGATGAAGTCGTAGGCCCCCTTCTTGATCAGCTCGATGGCCTCGTCCTCCGAGCCAAAAGCCGACATGATGATCACCGTCACCTCTGGGTGGGCCTCGATGATCCGGTCCAGCAGCGCCTCCCCGCCCATCCCCGGCATCCGCACATCCGAGATGACCACGCCCACCGGCCGCGCCCGCACCGCTCCCGCCGCTCTCGCCGACCCCGACGACCCCGACGCTCCCGACGTACCAGCAGACCCCGGCGCCTCGAGCGCCTCGAGCGCCTCCTCGGCCGTGGCCGCGGTGGTCACCTCATAGCCGTTTCGACGCAGGGTGACCCCAAGGGTCTCCCTGACGCCCTGCTCATCGTCCACGACAAGGACGTGCTGCTCGTTCACCGGACAGACTCCACAATCATCCACCCTAAATTCTACTGTGCCCAGCCAGGAGTGACAACTTCGGGACAAGTCGTGTGATGGTCACCAGGTCAACTGGTGGAAGGGGAGGGCTCGCGCTGTGGTGATTCTGGGGAGAGGCTACTCGATGCAGTTGGTCTCGCTCTGGCAGCAGGGGTCGTCCTGGTCGACAAAGCAGTCCTCGTCGTTGTCCTGCATGTCGTTGCACAGCTTCTCATCCCGGGAGATCTGCCGGCAGGCCACCTCGGAGAAGGACCGGGGCGGCGGGTCGGTCTTGCGGGAGATGATGATCTCGGCGTAGTTCGACCCCGGGCAGTTCTCCTGGTAGTTGATGTGCCAGCAGGCGGCCACGGGCAGGGCCGCGTCCCGCTCGTTGGGGTGAGCGTTGGCATAGGCCAGGGCCCGGTCGATGTTCCCCTCCATGATCGAGCCGTCGGGGGACACCTCGAGGCAGGGCGGCACCATGTACTCCTCCTCCTGGCCCTCGATTCCGCGATAGAAGACATCGGTGACCTGACACTCGGCCAGGCACTGGGCGTTGATGGCGCAGGTCTGGACCGCCCGCGGGGTGCCGAACTCCACGCCCACGTCGGCGCAGCCCTTGAGGGGCGCGGGCAGGCACTGGAACTCGAGGATGTCCTTGATCTTGTTTCCGATGCCCTCCAAGGCCGTGGTGTAGTCGGCCGAGCAGATGGAGGAGTAGGCCCAGGGCATGTCCGCTTCCTCGTTGAAGGACGTGATGAGGTTGTAGATGCGGATGCCGGGCACCGCGCCGTCCACCGCCGTGGTGCAGCTGTACTGCAGGTCCGGGTTGCTCAGGTCGTCGAGGCCCACGACCATGTTGTGGCCGATGCCCGAGGGGCTGGGCGTGACCGGTCCGGCAATGGCCGCCACCACCAGCATCTGCGGGTCCTTCAAGGCCTGGATGAACTGGATGTAGGTGCTCAGGGGGTGCAGCAAGGCCGCGGCGTCCTCCCTCGGCACGCACTCCTGCCGGGTGCCCTGGTGGGTCCGGGAGTTGATGTCGCAGGTGATGCCGAACTCGAAGCAGCGATAGGAGGTCAGCGGGCCCAGGGTGGAGTTGATGTCCGTCTGGGTGTTGTCGTACAGCTGCGGGTTCGACCCCGAGCAGTCGTCCTCGTCGGTGATGAGGATGATCGCGAGGAAGGCGTTGGGCCGGATGAACCCGGTGTTGGCCGGGTTGTTGTCCAGGGCCTTCTTCATGGCCTCCAAGGGCTGCTCGAAGCCGCAGCCCATGGTGCCCAGGCTGCCCAGGCAGGAGAACACGTCCTCTAACGACTCGCCCGCGTAGTTCCGGCACCGCGGGCAGCCCGTGACAGAGTCCTCCACAAAGGTCGTGGTGGGCTCGTGGGCGCAGTTGGTCTGGCCGCAGGTGTGGGCCGAGCAGGTGTTGTCCGTCTCCTTGGTGATCTCGCAGGACTGGGGCTCCACGTCGATGATGTACGGGGCGCCGCCAGTGGGGTTGGCGCAGTTGCCGGTCAGCAGGTTGCCGGCGTCGCCGCCCACCTCCTCGCAGTAGGTGATCTGGAACATGCCCGTGCCCAGGTCGGTGGAGGTGACGCCGAGGTGCATGTTGGGCAGACCGCCCGTCATGTTCTTCAGCTTTTGCATCAGCGCTGAAAAGTTCGCTATCAGCGTGGCCTGCTCACCGGCCATGGACCCCGAGTTGTCGATGACGAAGAGCATGTCGACGTCCCGCTCGGCAGACTGCGGGATCGAGATGATCGACCCGATGAAGGGGTCGGGGGTGGCGTTCTTCATGGGCCTGTTGATGCAGGCCAGCGTGAAGACCAGGATCAAGGTCGTGGCTGCAAACCCAATCAATCTCCACTGGGCCTTGGGCAGCATTTTCATGGCATCCTCCTGTGAGCCGTTGCAAGCCGGTTACGGCGCCTGTTATACCGAAATCTCCGTTTTTTCTCAACCCATTCCGACATCGGCTGTCGGTCCGGGATCATACACCTGAGATCTTCCATGTCACTCCAGCTGCAAGGAACGATCCAAGGATCCAACCCTGACCTCAGGTACGGACGTTGCCCCAACGTACTGGAAGCACACATGAATCTTGCCAGCCCCCCAGGCTGCGAGGCGCAGGATTGTTAACTTGGTTGTCAGGATGGGTCGTAGCTGTCAACAAAGTTGCCTGACGGCGACCACCCCTGGGCCGTGCCTTTGGGAAGAGCCAGGGTCACTGCCAGAGGAAGCGCAGGCGTACCCAGCCCCAGGCGGTGGACCAGTGGTCCCGGCGGATCGCGCCGAAGGCGGTGCCGAGCCCGGCGTAGAGGGCGCCGAAGACGACCACGGTCACCGCCAGCGCGGCCACCTGCGGGAGGCTCTCGAGCGCGGTGAACCGGAGGGCCCAGGCGGCCACGCCGGCCACGCCGGCCACGACCAGCACCCTCAGGTAGATGCGCCAGGGGAGGACCTTGGCGAGCCCGGTCTCGAGGTGGTGGCCGATGCGCCGCAGGTACAGGATCCAGCCCACGCCGGCCGAGATCAGGGTGGCCAGGGCGGTGCCGCTGATCCCCAGGACCAGCGTCAGGGGGATGGAGAGGGCGAGGTTGCACACCAGGATGACCACGGTGAACTTCAGGATGGTCGCGGTGTCTGCGAAGGCCTGGAGCATGGCCCCGTACTGCGCCACCCGGTGCAGGAGGATCACCGTGTAGATCTGGAACGGGATCACCGCCGGGGCGTACCGCTGCCCGAAGACGAGGGTGATGATGTCGTGGGCCACGGCGATGGTGAGCACCGCCACCGGGACCACGATGAGGGCGACCCCCTCGACGCCGCGGTACCACAGGTCGATGAGCGCCTGCCGCTTCCCGGCCAGCTGATAGCTGACATATCGGGAGATGAAGACCGAGCCCACCGCGTAGGGGATCGCCGTGATCAGAGGGATCTCCTGGCCCCCCACCTGGTAGTCTGCAAAGGCGGCCGCCGACAGGAGGATGGAGACCACGAACTTGTCGATGTACCTGTTGAGCCGCGCGGTGAACGCGTTTATGCCCAGGGGAATGGAGAACCGCGCCTGTTGACGGAGGGTGCCCTTGGGGAGCGGCTCGCTGGGGCCCGGGAGGACGGCCTGGAACCAAATCGCGCTCACCACGAAGCGAAAGACGGCGTAGCCCGCCAGGCCATAGACCGCGACCTCCACGCCCAGCCCGACGATCACCGGCCCGACCAGGGCGAAAAACATGGTCGTGGACATGACGATCTGGTACCAGGCCGCGTGCTTCTGCCGGTCCAGGGCGAGGAGGATGTTGTTGATGGGCCAGGTGGGGATCTCCAGGGCCGCCACCAGGGCGAAGAAGGGAAGGAGCCACTGCAAAAGCGCCATGTTCTCGGCGCTCCAGGTGCGCAGGAGCCAGGGCGCCGCGAAAGAGAGGCCGATCATCAACAGGCCCGCGAGGACCCCGAGGGCCCCGAGCACGGCGATCGTCTGGACGGCGAAGGACCGACGGCTCGCGGGGTTCACCTTCTCGAAGTAGTAGAAGATGGACTCCGGAAAGCCGAAGGTCGCGAAGTTCCGGGCCATCTGGTGCATCAGGAGCATGAACCCGATGACCGCGATGGCGTCCTTGGTCAGGATCCTGACCAGGACGATCATCGTGGCCAGCTCGATGATCGTGCTCAGGATCCGGGAGAAGACGACCACCCCGGCCTTGTCGCTGAGGCCCGACTCGTCGCGGTCTCTATTGTCGGGGTCACCCATGGGGGATCAGGCGGCCTCCCCTGGCGCGGTGCGGCTCAGGATGGCGATCCCCTTGACGCTGCTCACCCACTCCAGGTGCAGGTCGGGATGGTCGCGCTGCCACCGCGCCACGATCTCCTGCTCATCGGGGCGCCTGGCGTCGTCCAGGATCACCACCGCCCGGTCGCTCAGCCGGTCCCACAAGACCGGGACGGCCGGGTACCGGGCCAGGGGCCGACTCTCGCTGGGCGGTCCGTCCACGATGAACATGTCGATGGGCTCGTCGCCCGCGTCCTTGGTGGCGTAGAAGACCGAGGACTCCTCCCCGAGGGTCACCGGGACCAGGGGCGCATGGAACACCTCGGCCACCTCGCTCAGCCCATGGCGAGCGAGGTGCCGGCGCGTCTCGGCGGCAAAGGCGGCGTCGTGGTCCAGGGAGACCAGCCGCCCGCCCTGCCCGACCTTCTGAAGGGCGTACCCGGCCACCAGGGTGGTGACTCCGCTGCCCACCTCCACCACCCGCCGCGGCCGCCGGGCCAGGATCTCCGCCGCCACCACGGCCGCGAGCTCCGGGGTGGCGGCCCACCCGGCCATGGGCGGCAGGGGCGCCCGAAGGGGCAGGATGGCGTGGAGCGTTGCCAGGGCCTGGCAATGTCGCCGCTCCTGGTCGATCACGAACAGGACCCGCCGCTGGTGAACGATCCCCAGGGCCGCCAGGCCCGCGACCCCGGCCGTCAAGGCGAGGCCGAGGCCCCAGAAGGGCTGCCCGATCACGATCCCTCCCAAGGCGAGGACCACCACCGCACCGACGAGCGCCAGGAAGACCGGGGTGTCGGCCTTGCGCCACTGACGCAGGGGGTACAGCGCACCCGTCGTCGTTGAAGCCTCCGCCGCCGAGCGCCCGGTGCCGTCCGTCACTGCAAGATCCGCGGCTCTCTGCGCGTCGGGACCATCACTTCCGTGAGAATCCATGGCCGGCAGTATCCTGTTGTCGACCGAGCGGGTCAAGCCTGTCATCCCAACGGGGTCACCCCGACGCGAAATTCCGGTACGGCGCCCTCTACGGGGGGTGTGATCACATCCCCATGGTGCATATCGTCCGAACGCCCTCCGCGCAGAGCGCGGGTTTCCCCCTGGGGGGACGGAAGGGGGGCCTGGAGCCACGAAGTGGTGGATCCGTCTTCCCCCTTGGCAATGAAGCTCGATTGAGCGACAGGCTTCGTAACTGCCACGAAATCAATCCGAACCAGCCGGAAACGGGGACTCACCAAGGGGTAGCGATCACAGTCCTCTACGGGGTCTCCTCGTCGGGGTCCTGGAGGTGCTCGTGGATGACGATGCCCCGCTGGGCCAGCCCCGAGAGGAACGGATCCGGATCCACGGCCTCCTCGGGGGGAAGGACGCCCAGCGATCCGACCGCGCCGCGCACGATGCGCAGGGCGGCCGCGGCCGCGGGCACGGCGGTCATGCGCTGTATCCGATCCGCGAGCGAGTAGCTGACCACCCTGCGCTGGCCGGCCTTGACGCCGGTGACGTCCACCCGGGCGGCGGACTGGTCGGTGCCGCTGAGGCGGCGCAGGAGACTTGGGTTCAGAAGCCCGCCCGCGCGGTGGATCAGGCTCGCCGCCTTGTCGATGGCGATGTCGTCCCGGGTGAGCTGCAGCCTGGACGCCAGCCGTACCGCCTCCATGGCCATGCGGGGCACCACCGTGCCCTTGCAGGTGACGTCGTCCACCGCAATGGATCGCGGCAGGGTCAGCTGCTCGGGGTGGCCCGTGTGGGCCACCGACAGGGCGGGCAGCGGATAGGGGAACTGCACGGTCTCGGGCTCGGACAGGGCGGGCACCCGGATCCACTTGCCACCCCGAAAGCACGGCACGCTGCCCGACACACAGTACAGCAGGTGCTTGATCACGGCCTGGCCAGAGGCGTCGGCGGCCGAGCCCAGCCAGCGGATGTCGATCCGCTCGGTGCGGTCGAGCTGGCGGGAGGCCTTGAGGGCCAGCAGGTTCGTGACGCCCGGGGACCAGCCCATGCCCATCAGGTAGACGAGCCCCCGGCGCCTGGCCTTGTCGTCCAGCGCCAGGAGCCCCTCCACAGGGGTCGAGTCGTCGCAGATGTCCACCCCGGAAACCCCGGCGTCCAGCACGGCCCGGGCGATGGGCAGGGCGAAGCGATAGGCAGGGCCGATGCAGTTGATGGCCACTGCGCACCGCTCCACGGCGCGTATCACCGTGCGGGCCCGACCCGCGTCCACCAGCTGGAAGGATGCCCGGGGCCCGAGGCGCTTGGCCAGGCGGTTGCCGCTGTCCTCCCGCAGATCGGCGATGACCACGGACGAATCGCTGCGCTCGAGCAGGTGCTCCACCACGTAGCGGCCGATCTCGCCGGCGCCCCCGAGCACGGCGATGCGCATGGCTACTCGATCTCCTTGGCCTTGTCCCAGTTCAGCAGACCGTCTTTGAGCTTCCCCTTGGCGTCGATGGTGCCGGTGCGCTCGTAGGTCGAGTACACGCCGTCGCAGTCGAGGTCGGCGTGGGCCCGGATGGTGAACTGCGCGCTGGGGCCGGTGCCCGATGAGATGATCCGATACTGGTAGCGAAACTTCTCACCGATGGAAAACCCCAGGTCCTTCCAGCCCGCCGTGTGCCAGAGCTTGGCGTCAGGCGCGTGGGGTGTTTTGCCGCAAGGGATGTGCGCGGGCGTGGGGCCGGCCGACGGGAAGCGGTACCCGGCCTTGTCCTTGGCGCGGGCCCGGTGCCGCGACAGCAGCTGGTAGATGCGCTCGATGTTCTCGTTGACCTCGGCGGTCCAGAGCATAGCGTTGTACTCCTGCCGCTTCTTCATTTTCGGACAGGCTGACAGCGCGTACGCCAAACCCAGCACACCGACCGCGACCGCCACCCGAAGGACCACGGACATGCGTTTGACTCGGATCATGACCCCGGACAATATCATACGTCCGGGGACCAAGTCGTTTCCGATTCGGCGAAAGGGGAAAACCCGCCGGTTCGGCTTGAATTGAACCAGCGATTTTTCTATAGTCGCCGCGAGTCAATAACCTTCTGGCGAAGAGGTAGCCAATCATGAGCGAAGAGATCCAGGGCCTGAAGATTGGGGACAAGCTCCGGGACCGCCGGGAGGCGCACGGTCTGACCACCATCCAGCTCGCAAAGCGCTGTGACCTGTCCGAGGCGCGGCTCATGGCCATCGAAGAGGGCTTCGCCATGCCCACCATCTCCACCCTGCTCCGCATCGCCCGGGAGCTCGGGGTGGGCGTGGGCTTCTTCTTCCAGGACGAGGCGGTGAAAAAACCCGTGGAGGTGATCCGCACCGAAGACCGGATCAAGGTCGCTCAGGAGAAGAAGGAGGGGGTCTCCGAGGGGCTGTACTACAACTACGAGGCCCTCACCATCACCTTCCCAAACGCGGCCATGAAGCCCTTCTTCGTGGAGGTCAAGACAGGCGACCACTCCCACATCGAGCCCGCCTCCCACAAGGGACAGGAGTTCAACTACGTTCTCGAGGGCGAGGTGGAGTGGCGCTCGGACACCGAATCCCACCAGCTGCGTGCCGGCGACGCCATCTACTACAACAGCGAGATCCCGCACAAGATCATCGGCCTCGGCGACAAGAACGCCAAGGTGCTCGCTGTCGTCTACGACGACGCCGAATAGCCCGCATGGCCTCCCCCATGCCGCGCAACCAGGTCGGGCGACTTGTGCCGCGGTGTTTCATCTCCCTGTCTTGCCTCTTTCTACTCTGCTCACTGGCGGGGTGCTCGTCCAAGACCAGCCTCGCCAAACCGCCGCGCCCCCCAGCGGCCAAGGTGGACGTGACCACCGGGGTCATCGTTCAGCTGCGCCTGGCCGTGGAGGCCTTTGACACGGTCTTCGACATGCGCGCCCCGGAGCAGGACCTGCTCCCCATGCTGGTCCACGCCTGGGCCACCTTCTACGGCTGGACCGATCCGCCGGCTGATACACGGGCCCGCTATGACTTCACCCAGCGACTCTGCCGGGCCCGGCTTCCTGCGCAGCCCGACGCGCGCGATCTGTTCCGCTGCATGAACGACCTCCGGGAGGCGCTGCTCAAGGACCTCGTCTGGTCCACCCAGCGGTACCTGGCGGCCGGACATCCGGACAAGGTGGGCAGCTACAGCCTCGTCCAGGTGGTCAAGGAGCTTCGACTACGGCTGGTCCGGTTCCAGGCCTCCAAGAAGCTGCGCCACCAGCGGCGGGCCCGACGACGACTCTTCGAGGTGGCCCGCTGCCGGCTGAGCCAGCCCGTCGCCCCGGTGATCACCGCCGCCCCGCGGGACCTGTCTCTCAACGGCTTCCCGGTGATCACCCAGACCATGGGCTCCTTCGACAACTTCGCCAAACACGACCTGGACGGGCTCCGCCACCAGGTCGAGAGCCGCCTCATGGAGAGCCAGCCCGCGGGCAACCAGCCCGAGCAGCTGATCCTGGCCATTGACCAGCGCCTGGCCGGCAAGCCGCTGCTGCGCCTCATCGACCTGGCCAGCGGGCTGGGGGTCTCACGCGTCTGCCTGAAGGTCAGGCGAAGGGGCCGGTTCACCGTGCCTTGCTGTCTGCCCGTGCGGCTGTCACCCAAGGTCGTCCGGCCGCGGCCGGCCCTGGAGCTGGACGCCCAGGGCCTCCACCGGGTCACCGAGAAGACCCGGCGGCGCATCTCCACCGACCCCGCCAGCGTGGCACGGGCCCTGAGGGAGCTGGGCGCCGAAAAAGGACAGGGGCAGCCGCCCCTGGTGCTTTTGCCCGGGGCCAGCCCTTCTGTCCTGGTCCAGACGGTCGCCGCCCTGCCCCGATCCACGGTGGTGGAGCTCATTCCGGCCGGCGTGACCGTCGCGCCGACCACGGCCGTGCCACGACCCGCGACCACGGCCGTGCCACGACCCGCGACCACGGCCGTGCCACGACCCGCGACCACGGCCGTGCCACGACCCGCGACCACGGTCGTGCCACGACCCGCGACCAGGTCTCCTCCTCCGCAATGATCGAGACTGCGGCCCAAAGGTGGGTCAGGCGTCGTCCGGCCGGTGCTCGGGAGACTCGTCCGGAGGCCCGTCGACCTCGGCGTCGGACACCAGGCGCTGAAGCTGGTCCCGCAGGTCGGTGACCCTTCCCGTCACTTTGGCCAGCCGCTCCTGGCTCGCCTCTGCCATGCGGGTCAGGCCGCTCAAGTCGCTCATGAGCTGATCGAAGTCCATCGCCGCAAAGGATAGACAGCGCGGCCTCCGAATGTCAACGTGTAGCCCATGACCAAGTACCAAGAGCCGCGCATCGGCACCGTGGGTTTCGACGGCCCGCCCAAGCGCACCTACACCAAGCTGAACCTGGTGGAGTATCAGGACTCGTTCACCGGGACGCCGTCGCCCAGGTCCCTGGGCCGGCTCCGCCGGGCCGCGGGGGAGGACTTCTCCTTCGTGCTGCGCGCCTCGGCCGCCCTCACCCACGCCGGAGAGAAGCTCCTGGACCGGCTGAACCTGTCCTATCTCCCCCAGGGACGGCTGCCCCCAAAGCCCTTCGACCTTGGGGAGCCGGGGCAGGCCGCCTGGGGCTGGACCCTGGAGTCGGCTCGGGCCCTGGGCGCCGAGGCCATCTACTGGCAGACCCCGGCGACCTTCCGCCCCACCCCTGCCAACCGCGCGGTCCTCACGAAGTTCGTCGAGCGCCAGGGGTGCGCCGATCCGCCGGTCATCTGGGACAGCCAGGGACTGTGGGAGATCGACGAGCTGGTCGCCGCAAGCCGGGACCTGGGGCTCATCCCCTGCTACGATCCGCTGCTGGACCTCGCCCCTCTGCCCGGCAAGACCTATCTGCGGGTCCTGAGCAAGGCCCGATCGGTGCACGGCCTGAGCGCCGATGAGCTGTACCTCCTGGCCGACGCGGTGGAGGCGAGTGACGTGCCACGGTTGGCCATGCACACCCCGTCTCCCTTCCGGGACGCCCGGGCCCTGGTCAACGTGATCACCGGAAGCTGATGTCCCTCTCAGCCACTGAGATTTCCCAGGTCCTGGGAGAGGTCACCGACGCGCTCATGGGCAGCCGGATCCGTCGCGTTCACCAGCAGGACACCCACACGCTGATCCTGCGGACGTCACGCCCCATCCTCTGCGTCTCGTGCCATCCCCAGGCCTGTCGGATCCACCTGGTGGAGCAGATGCCCCAGCGCATCGGGGCGCGGGACTTCTGCATGTTGCTCCGCCGCTGGGTGGAGGGCAGGCGGGTCACCCGGCTGGAACAGCCCCGCGGTGATCGCTGTGTCCGGATCTCCTTCGATGGTGGTGCAGGGGACCCAGATCTCGGTCTCTGCGCCGAGCTGACCGGCCGGCACGGCAACCTGCTGCTGCTGCGAGGCGAGACGATCCTCGGGTCCCTGGTCCCAAACCGGTCGAACAGGCGGAACCTGATGCCCGGGCAGCCCTACGTGGGCCTGGCCCCGGCTCGCGCCAGCGGGACGGACTCCGAGCGGTTCGGCGGCCCCGCGCCCAGCGCAGCCATCGCGGCCCACTACGGCCCGCTGATCGAGGCCTGGCGGACCGATGCCCTGCGCAGGTCTGTCACCGCCCCTGTTCAGCGGAACCTCCGCTCCCGACGGCGCCTGGTGCGCAACCTGCGCCGGGATCGCGAGGTCCACCGGGCCGGCCTGGCTGGCCAGCGTGCCGGGGACCTGCTGCTGGCGCACCTCGCCCAGGTGCCGGCCCGCAGTGACTCGGCCAGTCTGCCGGATCTTTTTTTCGAGGGGGAGGGCACACCGCCGGAGGTGGTGATCGACCTGGATCCGCGGCTCTCCCCAGCCGACAATGCCCAACGCCACTACCGCCGGGCGACCAAGGCCCGGCGGGGCCTGGTCGCCCTGGACGCTCGGATCCCCGACATCGAGGCCGAGGTGGCCCACCTCGAGGGTGCCCTGGAGACCCTGCGCTCGGCAGACCGCGAGACCCTGGAGCGGCTCGCGGCGGAGGCGGCCCCAAAGGACCTCTCGCCCAAGGAACGGCGCGGGCTACGACCGAAGGGGTCGGCCAAGAAAACGGCCAAGGGGTCGGCCAAGAAAACGGCCAAGGGGTCGGCCAAGGGATCGCGCGAGCCCTACCTACGCTTCGAGGCGTCAGGCGGAGAGCCCATCCTCGTGGGCCGGTCTGCCGCGGACAACGACCGGCTCACCTTCTCGGTGGCCCGGGGGCGGGACGCCTGGCTGCACGCCCGGGACGTCAAGGGCTCCCATGTGGTGCTGAGACTGGACAGTGGCGGCGATCCGCCCCACGAGAGCCTTCTGGACGCCGCCTGCCTGGCTAAGCACTACAGCGACGCCCGGGCCGAGGCGCGCGCCGACGTCACCTGGACCCTCCGAAAGCACGTGCGCGGCAGGTCCGCGGTGGGCCGCGTGTACCTCGCCCGCAGTCACACCTTACGCGTGAGCGAGGACCCGACGCGCCTGGGTCGTCTGCAGGAGGGGCGCTCCGAGATCGCGCGGCTGCTGCGAGGCCTGGAGCGACCGTCGGCGGATTGACACCGCCCGAACGCTGCTCTACCTTGGGGCCCGCTCGCAAATACCTTGGTCAGTGCAGGACGTCAAGGCGCCCGGCTCGCGAGGCGCGACGAGGCGCATACTTATTGATATGCAACAAGAAGAAACGAAGCGACCCGGGATGCATCGGCGGCCCGAACGATCAAGGTAATTGCGCGCGTGCCCCTGATCGCCCATCGTAGGAGTTTGCCATGAACCTTGCCTTCAACCCCAGCCAGACGCCCGAGGTGGACGGGCTGGTGGTCCTGTGTCCACCGGGCGACTACGCCGATCCGGCCAAGCCCCTCGAGGGTCCCCTGGCAGACTACGACGACGCCCTGGAGGGTCATCTCGGCCACATGGCCGGGCATCGATCCTTCCAGGGCAAAAAGGGCCAGCAGGTGGCGCTACACACCCTGGGAAAACTCCCCTTCACGAGGCTGTTGCTCCTGGGCACCGGCAAGGCCACCACCGCGGCCCAATGGCTCCGACTGGGAGAGCGGATTGGCGAGGCGGCGAGCAAGGGACGGTGGAAGACCCTGGCGGTCCTCCCCCTGCAACGCCCCGCCGCCGACCATTTCGAGCCCCTGGTCCGGGGGACGCTGCTGGGCGGCTACCGCTTCGATCGCTACAAGGCCCAATCCGAGGATGAGCCCGATCCGGTGGCGACGACCGACGTCACCTTCATCGGACCCGACCAGACCCCGGCCCTCCAAGGCGTCGGATCCCTGGCCGACGCGGTGTGCCTGGCCCGGGACCTGGTCAACGAGCCCGCGGGGGTCATGACCCCCACCGCCCTGGCCGAGGCGGCCCAAGCCCTGGCCCGGGACGACGACCACCTGGCCTGCGAGGTCCTGGACGAGGCGGCGTGCGAGAAACTGGGCATGGGGCTGCTTCTTGCCGTGAGCCGGGGCAGCACCGAGGCCGCGAAGCTCATCCACCTGACCTACACGCCGCCGAACCCGGATCCGGCCTTGCCCAAAACGGCGCTGGTGGGCAAGGGGATCACCTTCGACTCCGGCGGCCTGTCGCTCAAACCCTCAGCCTCCATGAAGGACATGAAGTGCGACATGGCCGGCGGCGCGGCGGTGCTCGGGGCCATGGGGCTCTTGTCCGGCTTCGGCGTGCGCTGCGAGGTACACGGCATCGTGCCGGCCTGCGAGAACATGCCCGGCGGCCATGCCTACCGACTCGGGGACGTGATCCGCGGCCTGGACGGCCCCTCCGTGGAGGTGACCAACACCGACGCCGAGGGGCGGCTGGCCCTGGCCGACGGCATCAGCTACGCGCGGTCCCTCGGCTGTGAGCGCATCGCGGATCTGGCCACCCTGACCGGGGCCTGCCTGGTGGCCCTGGGGCCCGAGGTGGCCGGCGTGCTGGGCTCGCCCGAAAAGATGTGCACCGACCTTTTGACAGCAGCCGACCGCGCCGGAGAGGACATGTGGCGCCTGCCCCTGGTAGACGGTCTGAAGGACCAGCTCAAAAGCCAGGTTGCCGATTGCAAGAACGCCGGCGCCCGGTGGGGGGGCACCATCACCGCGGCGCTCTTCCTGAGCAAGTTCGTCAAGGACACCGACTGGGTGCACCTGGACATCGCCGGGCCGGCCTGGCTGGAAAAGCCCAAACCCGGACGCCCTGCCGGCGGCACGGGCTTTGGCGTGGCGACCCTGATCCACTGGCTCACCAAAGCGGAGGGCGAAGGTTGAAGTGGCTCGGGCGGCTGATCTTCTATGGGCGCATCCGCCGGATGAAACGCGTCGGGCACGCCGCCGCGCTGCTGGCCGACGGCCGCACCTCAGACGCCGAGAAGCTGCTGGACTCGGCGCGCTCCAAGGTGTGGGTGGAGGATCTGGCAGTGTACCACTTCGTACGGGGCAAGCTGCGCATGGAGCAGGGGGATCTGGACCGGGCCCAGGCGCACCTGCACACGGCCCTGGGCCTGGGTCTGGACCGCGCCTCGGTGAAGCTGAACCTGGCGGTGCTGCTGGTTCGCAAGTGCCAGCTGGTCGAGGCCCTGGAGCTGCTCGACGACGTGGACCTGTCAGACGACCCGGCCGAGCTGGAACAGGCCCGGGTCATGCGCAGGGTCATCGCCGAGACCCGCCAGGGCAAACCCCTGGCCGAGATCCCCGACCGCATCGCGCGGTTCCGGAAAAAGCACCTCAAGAAGGTCGACCAGACTCCGGAGGCCACCCTGCCCGCGCTGTCGAGGCGTCTGAGAGACAAGGTCTCGGGTCGCGACATCGAGGACGCCTGCCTGGTCTTGGGCGACCTTCTCGTCCGAGCCTGCGGCGGCACCTGGCTCGCTGGCTTGGAGCCCCGGGACCATCGGGTGGTGGTCAGCGGCGTCCTGTATTCACCAGCGGCCATGATCGACGCCCTCCAAAAAGGCGACATGGAGACCCTCTCGCTCCCCCCCGGATCCGACAGCTCTTCCTGACCCCCCTGTGAAAAAAAAGCCGTCCCGAGACATTTTCACGCAACCGGTTCGTGCGGCTGCAGATAACCCGGTTCGAAAGGTGACACACAATCCAACAACAGGAGACGAACCCATGACCATGACACCGATACAGCCATCCGCAACGAGCCAGATCCAGCTGTCCATCCAGCCCGGGGTCGACCCGGCGAAACTCAAGAATAAAGTCCTCTCCACCCCCATGCACAGGGCCCTGGCGAACAACCCGATCCTGCAGAAGCACCCCGGCCTCTCCAGAGACCTCATGCGGCTCGCGCAGATCAAGCAGAAGATCTCTCGCATCCGTCGGGGAAGGGGCCCCAAGCGCGGCCGCCGGGCCCGTCGTCGACGCCTGGAGCGCCGCATGCATCAGCTCATGCGCCGAATCAGACATCGCCTGATTCGCCTGATCAACGGCCACCGTACCCAGCGCACCCAACAGTCGCAGGCGGCCCAGAAAGGCGCCGACTTCAGCTTCTTGAACGATCCGAACATGAGCATGAGCGACAAGATCGAGCAGTTTCTGCAGACGATCATCAAAGACAGCGAGGCGAAGATGGAGGAGCTCATGCAGAAGCAGGCGGATCAAAGCAAGAGCCAGACGGCCGGATCCAAGCTCCTCGGTTTCGCCAAGAAGGTCGGCACCGTGGCCGGCGGAATCTTCGGCGGTCCCGTCGGCGCCGCGGTCGCCAACATGGCCGGCGGTGCCATAGGCAATGCGGTGAGCTCTTCGGGAGGTCAAAGCGAGAGCGACCAGCGCATGACCATGTTCAAGATCCAAAAGCTCCAGGACCACGTCCAGCAGATGTTCCAGTTCTTCTCGACCAAAACCAAAAAAGAGGCCGACCTGATCAGCGGCATCATCCGCAACATGGCCTAGGAAGGCAGTGCCCTCATGACTACTCACAACCAGCCCGAGCCCTCCGACGCCGACATTGCGGAGTTCGACGCAGAGCCCGCCGACCAGATTCTCGAGGACGTCGACCGCATCGTTCGGGGTGACCTTCCCTTTGGCGCATTGTTCGGACTGGACGCCGACGACATCCACGCCTTCGCCGACCTGGCCGACGACCTCCTGGCCGCCGGGCGGGTGGCCGACGCGCAGATGCTCTACGAAGGCTGCGTGCAGCTGGACCCGATGGACGTGACGCTGCTGTGCGGATATGCCACGTGCCTGCGCCACGCCGGGGACAACGCCAGGTGTCGCCAGGTCGTGGCGTTGATCGGCGAGGCGGCGCCCGGGGACCCCGACGTCCTGACCTTCCTATCGGAGACGCACCTGGACGCCGTGTAGCCGGACGCGACGACCCCTGTCACACGTCGAGGTTGCGCACCTTCTGGGCGTTGGAGACGATGAACTCCCGGCGGGGCTCCACCTGATCGCCCATGAGGATGGTAAAGACCTGGTCGGCCTCGATGGGGTCGTCCACCGAGACCTTGAGCAGGGTCCGCTGCGCCGGGTCCATCGTGGTCTCCCACAGCTCCTCGGCGTTCATCTCTCCCAGTCCCTTGAACCGCTGGACCGAGATCCCCTTTCGTCCGGCCTTCTCCACATGACTCACAAAGGGCAAATAGGATTCGAATATCTCCACGGTATCCCCTTTGATCACGTCGTAAGGAGCCGGAATCGTTGATTTGGCCTTTTCGAACAGCCGGCAGAGCTCCAGATACTCCGACGAGGATACCAGGGACCAGGACAGGGACGTCTTACGCCGGGATCCAGCAGCGCTGGTTTCGACGATGCAGTCGAACCCCCGGTCCGTCGGATCGGGTTGTACCCGGTAGCTCTTGATGCCGCCCTTGTCCAACCGCTCCACGAGCTGCCGCCCGAGCTCGTGCAGCTCCCGTCGATCTTCGAACATGGCCCGGGTGAACTCGCCCTGCTGCACGGCCAGGTGCAGGACGTCGGGGTCTCCCTCGGGCAGCAGGGCCCCCAGCATGCGGGTGTACTCCTTGAGCTGTCTGACGAACCCCTCGATGTACTCCCCGGTGAGCAAACGGTCACCGCTCTTCACGGTCATCCCGTCGCATCCCCTCCGCATGAGAAACTCGTCCATGTCCCGCTCGTGCTTGATGTACAGGACCTTCTTGCCGTGCTTCACCTTGAACAGGGGGGGCTGGGCCAGATACAGGTGACCCCGCTCGAGCAGCTGGGGCATCTGTCGGTAGAAGAAGGTGAGCAGGAGCGTGCGGATGTGGCTGCCGTCCACGTCGGCGTCCGTCATGACCACGATGGAGTGGTACCGCAGCTTCTCCACATCGAAACCCTCGGCGCCGATACCCGTGCCCAGGGCGGTGACCAATGTGGTGATCTCCTGGGAGGAGAGCATCTTGTCGAACCGCGCCTTCTCCACATTGAGGATCTTGCCCCGCAACGGCAGGATGGCCTGGTTGCGCCGGTCTCGACCCTGCTTGGCCGTGCCCCCGGCGGAGTCACCCTCGACGAGGAACAACTCCGCATGTACCGGGTCGCGCTCCTGACAGTCGGCCAGCTTGCCCGGCAGTGAGAAGCTGTCCAGCGCTCCCTTTCGCTGCACCAGCTCCCGGGCCTTGCGCGCGGCGTCCCGCGCTCGGGCCGCGGTGACCGCCTTTTGGATGATGTCCTTGGCGCTCTTGGGATTCTCTTCCAGGTAGGTGTTGAACTCCTCGTTCACCACCGCCTCCACGACGCCGATCACCTCGCTGGAGACGAGCTTGTCCTTGGTCTGGGAGTTGAACTTGGGGTCCGGGTGCTTGATCGAAACCACGGCGGTGATTCCCTCTCGCACGTCGTCACCCGACAGGTTGCTCTTGTGATCCTTGAGGAGCTTGTTGGCCTCGGCATAGACGTTGAGGGAGCGCGTGAGGGACTTGCGAAAACCCGTGAGGTGGGTTCCGCCGTCCTTGTTGTGAATGTTGTTGGTGAAGCAGTAGATGGACTCCTGGTACGAGTCGTTCCACTGCAGGGCCACCTCCACCACGATGTCGTCACGCACCTTGGAAAAGTGGATGACCTTGTCGTGTATGGGGATGCGGTTCTTGGAGAGGTGCTCCACGAAGGAGGCGATTCCACCCTCGTACTCGAAGACGTGTCGGCGGTTGCCTCGCTGCTCCAGGATGGTGATGCACAGCCCAGGGTTGAGAAAGGCCAGCTGACGAAGCCGCTTGGAGAGCCGCTCGAAGGAGAATTCGAGGGAGGTGAAGATCTCCGCATCCGGGCGGAAGGTGATGAGCGTGCCGGTCTTCTTGGTGGGGCCGAGCTTTTTGAACTCGGTCACCGGCTTGCCCCGGGCGTATCGCTGCTCGTAGGTGAAACCGTCCCGGTACACGTTCAGCTTGAGATCCGAGGACAGACCGTTCACCACCGACACGCCAACGCCGTGCAGCCCGCCGGAGACCTTGTAGCTGGAGCTGTCGAACTTGGCCCCCGCGTGGAGCTCGGTCATGATGACCTCGGCGGCGGTGCGACCCTCCTCCTCCTTCATTCCCACCGGGATGCCCCTGCCGTTGTCCTCCACGGTCACCAGACCGGAGAAGTGCAGGGTGATCAGTATCTGGTCGCAGTACCCGGCGAGGTGCTCGTCCACGGAGTTGTCCACCACCTCGAACACCATGTGGTGCAGGCCGCTGCCGTCGTCGGTGTCGCCGATGTACATGCCAGGCCGGGTGCGAACGGCCTCGAGCCCCTTGAGGACCTGGATGTCCTCGGCGGTGTACTCTGCAGCGCCGTTGGCCTTGAAGCCGGAGGAGTCGTCGCCGGCCTCCATCTCCTGGTACTCGGTGGGGTCTTTGGGAAGGTCGTCAGTGGTCATGAAACGGTCCGATGGGTAGTTTTCCGGCCCTTTTTCGGGGCTGGCGAATTATACCCCACAAAGGGGTTCGTCTTGTATCAAAATCACCAGCCTTCGCTGTGTCGCACCGATCCATCAACAATTTGAAAATATTTGTTATTTTCGCCGGTCATCACCCAGTGTGGGTCCACCGTTGTGACAAAGGTCTGACAGTTCATCCGACCAATGTAATCGAACAGCACCTGGCGCCGTACACTGTCGAGCTCGCTGCCCATGTCGTCGAGCAGAAGCACGGGCGGCTCTGTTCGCCGCTCGTGTATCCACTCCACCTCCGCGAGCTTGAGGGCCAGGACGATGGTGCGCGCCTCTCCCTGGGACGCCACGAGCCGCGCCGGACGTTCGTCGAGCACCAGCGCAACGTCGTCGGCGTGGGGTCCCACACCGGTAAAGCCGCGGCGAAGATCCTCTCCGCGACGCTGGACCAGGGCCTCGCCGAGCAAAGCGGTCCAATCCGCCTCGTCCATCGCGGGACGGTCCTTTGACAGGACCTCGGACAGCCCTCGAGCACGGTAGTCCATCCGAAGGGTCTTTCCTCCTCCGGTGAGCTTGTCGTGGACCCTGGCCAACCCTGGGGAGAGGTCCTCCAAGAGCTCGAGGCGACGCACCACGAGCTCTGCCCCGGCCCGGGCCAGCTGTTGATCCAGCGCCTCGATCAAGACGGCGTCGGCCAAAACACCCCCAGACCGCTTCAGCAGCGCGTTGCGCTCGCGCAGCACGCGGTTGTACCGCCTCACCACCCGGAGCTGAGCCGCGTCTACATTGAACAGGGCCCGATCCACGAAGGACCGGCGACCAGCGGGCTCGCCTCGCACCAGCGCCAGGTGCTCTGGGGTGAACAGCACGACGTTGAATCCTCCGAAGTACTCATCGGTGGAGTCCACGCCGAAGCCGTCCACCAGCAGGTTCCTGCCACCGTCTGCCAGACCGACCTCGAAGGTCACTACGCGATCCTCCACCTCGGCGCGAGCTTTCAAACGAAAGCCCGGGCTGCCCCACTGTGTGAGCTGAGACCGTCGCCCCGGACGGAAGGTCCGCAGGGTGGCCACATAAAAGATGCCCTCTATGAGGTTGGTCTTTCCATGGGCGTTGTCCCCATGGAAGACGTTGATGGAGGGTCCGGGCTTCACGACGCAGGTGGCGAGGTTCCGCCAGCTCGTGAGCTCGAGGTCTACCAGTCGCACGGAAGGTCGGGTCTCACAGGCGCAGGGGCATCACGACGCCGACGAAGTTCTCTGAGTCCACGGGCTTGAGCACGCAGGGATCGAGCTCTTCGTTGAACTCGAGGAACACCTCGTCACCATCGATGCGTGCGAGGGCGTCGACGAGGTAGGATGCATTGAAACCGACTGTGATGGACTCCCCTTCGTAGTCCACCTCGATGTCCTCTTTGGCCTCTCCCACGTCCGGGGTGTCCGCCTCGATGGTGAGCTTCTCACTGGCCACGATCATGCGAAGCCCCTTGGTTCGATCCTCGGACATCAGGGACACACGCTTGAGGGCGTCGATGAGGTGCATGCGATCCACCACGAGCTTCTTGTCGCAAGAGCTGGGGATGACCTTCTCGTAGGGTGGGAAGCGCGAGTCGATGAGGCGCACCGAGAGGGTGACCTCACCGAGCTTTGCAAACAGCACACCCTCCTCCACCGAGAGTTCGCAGTCTCCTTCTCCCCCTTCCACCATGCGCTTGAGCTCCTGCAGACCCTTTTTGGGGACGAGGATGGGATCTGCCAGCGGCCAGCCTCCCCCGATCTCCTCTTCGGCCTTGGAGAGGCGATGTCCATCGGTGGAGACCATGCGGATGGTGTCCCCATCGCACTCCAGCAACACACCCGAAAGGTGCTGTCGGCTCTCGTCGGCAGACACGCTGAACAGCGTGCGGTTGATCAGGTTCAGCAGGGTGGGGATGGGAACCTTGTCAAACCCCCCCTCCGGCGCCACGGGTACCTCGGGGTAGTCGTCGGACAAGAGCCCCACCACGCGGAACCTCGCTGGACCGGACCGGAGCTCCACATGATTCGAATCCGTCTTCTGCACGTGGACTTCCTCCACGGGTAGGTTCTTGACGATTTCGAACAGCGCCTTTGCCCCCACCGCAATGCCGCCGTCCACGGCGTTGGTGGACTCAATGCGGCAGGTCATGGTGGTGTACAGGTCCGTGGCCCGGATGAGCAGCCCCGCTTCCCCGTCGGTGACCATCAGCGCGTTGGACAGCATCGGCATGGTGCTGCGCCGTTCGGCGATGCCCTGTGCCAGGGCCAGGCCTTTGAGAAATTCTTTCTGGTTGATTGTGAACTTCATGCTGACCCTCTGTTCGCGACTGAACGGACCGGCGGTCTTCTTCTTATCTCTTGATCAATCTTCATAAAACAAGTCATCGAAGTAGGGCGTGTGAGTTTGTTTGTATCATCGATAAGGCGTTGAAAAAAAAGACAAAAACAAATCACAAATCTGTGGATTTCCCGTGGGGACAGCCCTTGGAAAAAAACCGCATTCAGGTCTTTTGCTCCAGCGAACACTTTCTCAAGGTGTTTTCCACAGCCACACCAACAGGATGACCACATGTTCGCCGTGGCGACCATTCTTACGGCCATGGCTTTGCCCGGTCAACCACGAAACGGGACTTCGGTAAAATCTGGTGAAAGCGCATTTTCGCACGACCGCCGATCAGCCGGTGAGGATTCTCTCGAGGGCTTCCACGGTCTGACGGGTGGAATCGTCTTCGTCTACCAGGTGCTTGATCTTCTTGTCGGCGCTGAGCACGGTGGTGTGGTCCTTGCCACCGAACTGTCGACCAATCTCCGAGAGGCTCGCTGGGGTGAGCTTGCGGCACAGGTGCATGGCGATCTGGCGGGGATAGGAAATGGCCCGCGGGCGTCTCGAGCTCTTGAGGTCCTTGGGGCGGATGTTGAAATAGGCAGAGACCTCTCGCTGGATGCGCTCGATGGTCACCTGGCCGTTGCTCCTGGAGAGCATGTTCTGCAAAATCTGTTGGGCGAACTCGACGGTGATGGGGCGGCCCTGGAGGCTTGAGAAGGCCGCAAGGCGTATCAGGGCACCTTCGAGCTCGCGCACGTTGGAACGGATTCGCGCGGCGAGGAAGTGCGCCACGTCGTCGGGAAGCCCGATGGCGTCCTGATCCGCTTTCTTTTTCAGGATGGCCACGCGAGTTTCCAGCTCGGGCACCACGATGTCGACGATGAGTCCCCAGGTGAAGCGCGACTTGAGGCGTTCCTCCAGCTCGGGCATCTGGTTGGGAAACTTGTCGGACGTGATGACAATCTGCTTCTTCTTTTCGTGCAGCGCGTTGAAGGTGTGGAAGAACTCCTGCTGGGTGCGGTCCTTGCCGGCCATGAACTGGATGTCGTCCACCAGCAGAACATCGCAGTGGTCGCGATACCGCTCGCGGTACTCCTCCATCTTGCCCTGGCGCAGGCAGTTGATGAACTCGTTCATGAACCGCTCGGCGGTGATGTAGCTGACGTTCCAGCCCGGTTGCTGGTCCAGGAGGGCGTGGCCGATGGCCTGGAGCAGGTGTGTCTTGCCCAGCCCGGTGCCGCCGTAGATGAACAGCGGGTTGTACTTGGTGCCCGGCATCTGGGCCACCACCTCGGCCGCGGCCTGAGCAAACTGGTTGGAGGGACCCACGACGAAGTTGTCGAAGCGATAGCGCTCGTTGAGAGAGGAGTGGCCCGCGCTGGGGTGGGCGGCCAAACGCCGACCGGGGGTCAGCCCCGCGGAAATGGGCTGCGGCTCTGCCGCAGCCACCGGAGGCTGGTCGTCGACGACCACGTGGATGGTGATCTCCTGGGAGGTCTGGTTGAAGATCTCGCTCTGCACCGACCGCAGGTAGTTGTCCTCGAACCACTCCTTGAGGTAGGGGTTGGGTGCCATGAGGGTGAGATCGGATCCCGAGAATCGAATGAAGCGAAGCGGACGGATCCACAGGTCGAAGTTCCGGTCCGACATCTTGGCTTCGATGACCTTGAGAGCGTTTTTCCAGATTGGGTTCATGGAGTCCTGTCGTGCGTCGAAGAGCCGATACGCAAAGTTATCCACAGAGTTATCCACAGCTGTGGATAAAACACAAAAAACATATGGTTTTTATACGGTTACTGGAGAACCGATCGCCTAGGCTCCCCCGGTCGACCATCCATTCCGCACTCTTTTCGAATCCGGTCGGGCGTTGGTGTCGATGCGGTGGAACAGTATGGACGAGTATCATCGGCCACCGGTGGCCTGGCAAGCACAAATCTGCGCCTAAATCCAAACTGCGTGACAATTCTGCAAAAAAAAAGTGGAGATCACCTCCTGGGGTCGCCGGTGTAGAAAACAGGTGCAGGAGCCAAAGAGGTAACTCCCTGAAATCTATAGAGATATGATGTGAAAAACGGATCGATGGGCTCTGGGCCCTTGTGCCACGCGGGTCTGATCGCCTTTGAGCAACCCAAAGTCCTTCTGGGCGTGGGTTTCCCGCCACACGTCTTGTCAGGTGCCCGTGCTTGGTGGGTCTGTGGGTTCCGAGATGATCTGGATCCGCGCCACTTGGTAAGATGGGATCCAGAAGTGACCCGGCGGGTAGTGATCCGGCCCGACGTGCAGGTCGATGGGTCGCAGGGGAGAGGCCGGGCTTCCCCACCTGGTGGGATGGCGCGCAAATGACCTTGACATGGGCTCGGTCTCCTGATATTAGCCTGCACCCTTAACCCATGGATTCATCACCAGGAGCTTCGTCGTGAAACGGACCTATCAGCCACACAACAAAAGTCGACGACGGACCCATGGCTTTCGTAAGCGCATGCGTACCAAGAACGGTCGTCAGGTGCTGGCGCGGCGGCGGCGCAGAGGCCGCAAGCGTGTCTCCATCACCACGCCAAAGAAGTAATCCGACAGTCCCGGTCCAGGATAAAGTGTCCACTTTGACCCGGGGCCTCTCCACCACGGGGAGCCGGCGTGACGCAACAAAAGCGTCGTACAGGCCATTGCTGGCCCAAGTCCCTCAGGCTCAGGAAGCGGCGGGAATATCTGCTCGTGCAGCGGCGAGCCCGCAAGCACCTCACGCCGGACCTGGTGATCCTGTGGATGCCCGGTCAGACGCCCATGACGCGGCTGGGCATCACCGTGAGCCGCAAGGTGGCCAAGCAGGCGGTCCGGCGCAACCGGGTGAAGCGGTGGATCCGGGAGGCTTTCCGAAGACTGGATCTGGAGCGAGGTTCGGAGCCCTTGGACCTGGCTGTGATTGCTCGACCCCGGGCGGTGAATGCCAGGTATCCGTCGATCCAGGACCAGCTGCGGACTTTCTGGGATCGCGTGGCACCGGAGGGAGACCCTCCCTCTGGCGGTTGATACAGCTGCCCCTGGTGTGGCTTTTGCTGGTCCCCATCATCGTCTATCGGAACCTCGTGTCTCCCTTTTTGACTCCGCGCTGCCGGTTCTACCCGAGCTGCTCTGCCTATGGTGCGGCGTCCATTCGCAAGTACGGACCCTTCGTGGGCCTCTATCGCACCTTGTTGCGCCTGTTGCGCTGCCACCCCTGGCACCCCGGCGGGTACGATCCGCCCTAGAGTCGACCTCATTCGGAGTATGCCCCGTGGACAAGAAACAGCTGTATATCGTGATGATCGTGAGCGTGGTCTTCCTGCTCGGCATCATCGGCTACCGTTGGATCTTCGGCGACAAGAAAGACGCGTCAGAGAAGAAGAAGCCGTCGGTCTCTACCCCTGCCGCCGGTTCCACCAGCCCTGCCGCCGGTTCCACCAGCCCTGCCGCCGGTTCCACCAGCCCTGCCGCCGGCAAGACGGTGGTCAAGACGAAGCGGCCGACCCCGGCGAAGGCCCGTCCGTCCGCAACCGGGCCGGCCCTGGTCGCACAAAAGGGCATCTCCGACGCGGATCTCGATGTGAAGGGCGTCACTGACCTGACCGTGCTGAGGACGCGATTCGGCTGGGCATTGGACCGGAGAAAAAAAGGACCAGCGAAGCGTCTCCTGGATCGAGCCGTGAGCCTGGCGGCCAAGGACGCCCAGCTCGTGGAGCTGGGGAGACTCGCCTGCGAGAACGGGTTTGAGACCTCGGCCAACCGGGCGTTGGCACGGCTCATCGCGCCCGATCCCCTGAAGAGTCACTACCGGGCCTATGTCAACGGACTGTGCGCCCTCAAGGGCGAAAAGCCGAACGCGGCGGGTCCCCATTTTCGCGTGGCGCTCATCCGCGCGAAGAGCGACGTCCATCGTGCGCGGGCGCTGACGCAGCTGTGCAGGGTGGCGGTGAACCACAAGCAGCTGGCCGCGGCCCGCGCTTCGTGCAAGGGCGCCCTGGACAAGGGCGGCGATCGCCGGGCCATGTACCAGGCGGCCCGGCTCGAGCTGCTGGGAAACGACAAGTCCCCCAAGGCGGTGACCCTGCTCGAGCGCGCCCTGCGCCTGGACCGGCTGCAGGCCGACGTCGCGGCGGACCTGAGCGACCTTCAGGTGCGTTTGGGGCTGACGGTCAAGGCAGCCCAGACCCTGTCCGGTACGGCGACGGCACTGGCCAAGGCCGGTCGACACAATGGTGCGCTGGCGCAGTTCCAAAAGGTCGTCAAGCTCACCCCGAACAGCGCCAAGGCGCACCTCGGTGTGGCCCGGGCGCTGCGCGCCCTCGGGAAGGACGAGGCGGCGATCAAGGAGTACCGGCGAGCCGGAGACCTCGCCAAGGGGGACGTGAGCCTTCGGGTGGAGCTGGCCTCGCTGGTACAGAAAAAAAGCGTCCTAGAGGCCGTCGGGGTGCTCGAGGATGCCTTGCAGATCGATCCCGCCAGCCAGCCCGTCAAGGAGGCGCTGGTCCGGGTTCGTGGGCTGTTGTCGATGAGCCAGCCCAAGCGCTACCGCCAGCGAATCACCCGGGTGGAGGGCAAGCTCCTCCGGCTCAACTTCACCACCTGGGGCGGTACGCCACGAGACGTCATCCTCAAGAAGAAGCGGTACCGCGAGCTGGCCAAGGGCGTGAGCAAGAAGGGAAGAAAGGGCAAGGAGCAGCAGGTCAACCTGGTACGCACCTGGCATCCGTACTGGTACCCCCTGCGGCTGGACTTTGACGGCAGCACCTTCCTGCCGCCCTTCCCCCGTCGCCACCCGCGACGAGATTGGCAGTATCAGAGCTGGGACCGGCTGCGGTGGGACGGCAAGCAGTTCGTTTTGCACCGGGGCAAGGGGGCACATGTGGTCAGGCGCCGCGGCAAGCAGGTGTTCGGCTACCGTTGGCCCGTGATCTATCCCGGAATGGCCCCGGCCCAGGTGGTCATCGAGCGGATCTACGAGGTGGACCCGGACAAGTCCTACGCGTGGAACATGGAGATCCGGGTGGTCAACCGCTCGGCCAAGAAACAGACCGTGAAGATGAAGCTCCTCGTCCCTTCGGTGGACGCCGAGAAGGAGAAGCGAAGCTTCTTCAACCCCGTCTCGCTGAAAAAGGAGGCGGTGTGCATGGTGGGCGACGACGTGTTCATGCGCACCCTGTCCTCCATCCGGGGAACGGACAAGGGGTGCATGGGATGTGACGCCTCCACCTGCGCCTGTCGCCGCACGCCGGCCAAGAGCAACACCTTCACCGGCAAGGTGCGGTGGATCGGCATCGACGAGATGTACTTCCTGATCGCCGTGGCCATGAACGAAAAGAGGGACCTGGTGTGCCGGCTGTCCGATGACGATCATCCATCGGCCAAGGGCAACCTCAAGGTCAAACCCGTCCTGATGTCGGCGGCGGTCTTCCCCGACGAGAGCCTTCCCCACAAGGGGTCCATCGCCACCTGGCGGTTCACGGTCTACTCCGGCCCCAAGATCTCCGAGGAGCTCAGCAAGGTCCGCGTGGTCGGCACCGACGGAAAGGTCGTCAAGGTCAAGCTCGAGGAGTCCATCGACTATGGGCTCTTTTGGTTCATCGGACAGCCCATGATCTGGATGATGAAGCAGATTCAGAAGGTGGTGGGCAACTGGGGGATCGCCATCATCCTGCTGACGATCCTGATCAAGCTGCTCACCGCGCCGCTGACCATGAAGCAGATGCGGTCCATGAAGGGCATGGCCGACCTCAAGCCGGAGATCGACAAGCTCAAGGAAAAGTGTGGCGACGACAAGCAGCGGTTCCAGCAGGAGATGTGGGCGCTTTACAAGTCCCACAAGATAAATCCCCTGGGCGGGTGCCTGCCCATGGTGTTGCAGATGCCCATCTACATCGCCTGGTACCAGGCGCTCATGGTGTCGGTGGACCTGTACCGGGCGCCGCTGTTCGGCTGGATCACGGACCTGACCAAACCCGACGCCGTGCACATCCTGGGCTACCCGGTTCCGATCCTGCCGTTGCTCATGGGCGCCACAATGTTCCTGCAGCAGCGCATGACCCCCACCACGGCCGACAACCCGCAGGCCAAGATGATGATGTACATGATGCCGGCCATGTTCACCTTCTTCATGCTGTTTCTGCCTTCGGGCCTCACCCTGTACATCCTCACCAACACCGTGCTGACCATGGTCCACCAGTGGTACATGAACCACTCTGATTGACGGTGCTTCTCGACGCCCAAAACGAAGTCATCGTAGGACTGGCCACTCCCCCCGGCGCCGCCGGCATTGCGGTGGTGCGCCTGTCGGGTCCAGACGTGCGGGCGGTGGGCGCGCGGCTGGTGCCCGCCCTGGGGCGGTCCGTGCCCTCGCGGCGGTTGCGTCTGTGTCGCGTGGCTCACCCCTCGAGCGGCGAGGTGCTCGACCGGGCCATGGTGTGTTGGATGGCGGGACCCAGGAGCTACACCGGCCAGGACGTGGTGGAGCTGCAGACCCACGGCGGCGCGGCCACGGTGGAGGCGGTGATCAGGGCGTGCCTCGAGGCGGGGTGTCGCATGGCGCGACCCGGTGAGTTCACCCTGCGCGCGTTTCTCAACGGACGGCTGGATCTCGCCGAGGCCGAGGCCGTGGGCGCCCTGGTGGGGGCGCAGAGCGATCGGGCCCGGCGGGTGGCCCTGCGCCAGCTGCACGGAGGGCTGGGACACGCGCTGGGTGAGGTCCGCCAGACCTGCGTCGAGGTGCTGGCCGAGGTGGAGGCGCGGCTGGACTTTCCGGAAGAGGAAGTGGCCGACCTTCCGGTGGGACCGCTGATCGAACGGCTCGACAGGGTCCTTTCCTCCTTGGACGACCTCCTGGCGCAGGCGCCTGCGGGGCGGCTCGCCAGGGAGGGGGCGCGGGTGGTGCTCTTGGGTCGGCCCAACGTGGGCAAGTCCAGCCTGCTCAACGCGCTGGTGGGACGGGATCGCGCCATCGTGCACCCCTCGCCGGGGACCACCCGGGACTGGCTGGAGGACGACCTGTCACTCGGGGGATTGCGGCTGACCATCGTGGACACCGCGGGACAGCGCCCGGGGGCCGATCCCGCCGAGTCCCTGGGCGCGCGGACAGCGCTGGATCAGGCGCGTCATGCCGACCTGGTGCTGATGGTGATCAACCTGGTTGACGGGATGACGCTGGAAGATGAGCGGCTCATGGATGGAGTTTCGGCGGAGGTCGGGGTGGTGCTCAACCAGATCGATCGTGTGGATGACGATGCCCGCTCGAGGTTGGCCGACCAGGTGGCTGCACAGGGCACAGAGGTGCTGGGATGGACTTCGGCCACCACGGGTCGCGGCGTACCACGGCTCCGGGAGGCGCTACGGGAACGGTTCGAAGGTGGTGAGGTCGCCTTTGAGGACCTGCCTCTGGTGAGCGAGCAGCGGCACGAGGAGGCCCTGCGAAGGACGAGGACCAGCGTGGAGGGTGCCCGCCTGGGGCTCGAACGGCAGAGGGCTGAGGAGTTGGTGGCGCTGGACCTCCGGGAGGCCACGGTCACCCTGGGCGCCGTCACCGGGGAGGGGGTCGCCTCCGACGTTCTGGAGGAGATCTTCAGTCGCTTCTGTATCGGGAAGTGAGCCGGTGGATCAGGCCGGTGTCTTCCAGCACAGCGGCCACGTCGACCAGGGACACGCTGCCGTGCGGGATCACGGCGCAGACGGGAGAGCCACCGAATTCTTCAATCAAACCGAGGGTTTGCGGCGATTCTTCTCCAGGGGGATCCAGGGTGTTGAGGACCACCCCGACCACATTGATATCCCTTTGGGCCAGGTTGGCCAGGGTCAGGAGGGTGTGGTTCAGGGTGCCCAGCCCCAGTCGCGCCACCACCAGGCAGTCGGAGGACCACTGCCCGATCACATCGGCCCAGAGCAGATCCTGGGCAAAGGGGACGCAGAGCCCTCCAGCGCCCTCCACCACGACCAGGTCTCGCTGGTGTCGGAGCGATGTCAGGTGCACGGTGAGCCGGTGGATGTCCACAGGCTGTCCGGCCTCCCTGGCTGCTGCGAGGGGCGCCGCTGGCAGTGGGAAGGACTGTCCCAGGCAGGTCCCTGGCTCCTGTCCCGTGGCAACGGCCAACCGCTGCCAGTCGGCAGGCTCCCCATGGGACTGGTGCCCATCGACGAGACCCGTCTCCACGGGTTTGAAGGCGTTCACCCGCAGCCCGGCCCTGCGGAGGCCGTGTATCAGTCCCGTTCCCACCACGGTCTTGCCAACGCCCGTGTCGGTGCCCACCACGGTCAGGAGCCCGCAGTGCGAAGTCGGGTCGATGGCAACGCCGGTCACCGGGTGATCTCCCGGATGCCCTGGGCCGCGGCTTCCACCAAGAGGGTCATCTCTTCGTCGTCCAGGGTGAGGGGAGGCATCAGCACGACCACCGGTCCCAGGGGACGCAGCATCACTCCGAGATCCCGCACCCGCTGACACACCCGCGCACCCACCAGATCATCGGCGGCATAGGGCTGCCGGGTGGAACGGTCCTTGACGAGCTCGATGCCCACCATGAGCCCCTTCTGGCGAACCTGTCCGCAGTGGTCAAGGGGCGTCACATGCTCCTCGAGGAGCGCGGAGAGCCGGGCCGCCCTCTCCGGAAGGTGGGAGAGGATCTTCGTGGAATCGAAGAGGTCCAGGGTCGCCAGCCCGGCCGCACAGGCCAGGGCGTTGCCAGTGTAGCTGTGCCCGTGGAAGAAGGTGCTGAGCTCGTTTTTGCAGTCTCGGAAGGCAGCGAAGATCGCGTCCGTGGTCAGCGTGGCCGCCAGGGGAAGGTAGCCACCGGAGATGCCCTTGGCCAGGGCCAGTAGGTCCGGCGCCACCCCTTCCTGCTCGCCGGCGAAGAGGGTCCCTGTCCGGCCGAAGCCCACGGCCACCTCATCGAAGACCACCAGGACGTCGTGGTCACGGCACAGGCGCACGGCCTCTCGCAGGTAGCCTTCCGGCTGCACGATGATGCCGGCGGCGCCCTGGACCAGAGGCTCGATGACCAGGGCCGCGAGACTGTCGTGGTGATGCTCCAAGGTGGTCCGCAGAGCCTCGAGGCAGCGATCCCGGCAGCCCTGGGGGTCTTCTCCGTTCCGATACCAGTGGGGAGTGGGCACCCGGGAGACATTGAAGAGGAGCGGGTGGAAGATGCGATGGAAGAGATCGATGCCGCCCACGCTCACCGAGCCCAGGGTATCGCCGTGGTAGGCCTCCTCGAGCGCCAGGAACCCGGTCTTCGAGGTTCGGCCGAGGATCTGCCAGTACTGGTAGGCCATCTTCAGGGCCACTTCCACAGCGGTGGACCCGTTGTCGGAGTAGAAGACCCGGGTCAGGGGATCGTAGGTGCGCTCCACCAGACGGGCAGCCAGGGCAATGGCAGGGGTGGCTCCCAAGCCCAGGAGGGTGGAGTGAGCCACCCGATCGAGCTGGTCGCGCACGGCGTCGTCGAGCTCGGGGCGACGGTGTCCGAAGAGGTTCACCCACAGGCTGCTGATCCCGTCCAGGTACCGACGCCCCTGGAGGTCGAAGAGGTAGTGGCCCTCGGCCCGGTCGATGATCAGCGGGTCGCCATCGAGCCACCCAGCCATGCGGGTGAAGGGGTGCCAGAGCACCTGCTTGTCCAGGTCGGTCCACTTGTTTGCGTCAGCCATGGTTGCTCCGAGGGCCAGCACCGCCGAGGGCCCTGCCGAGGGCCCTGCCGAGGGCCCTGCCGAGCCCATCCACCTGGGCGCGGCGGTGGGAGGCGCTCAGGGAGATGCGGAGCCGAGAGGTGCCCGGGGGCACGGTGGGTGGCCGGAAGGCCCAGGCCAGGTGCCCCGCCTCGATGAGGCGGGACTGGATCGCAGAGGCCCGGGTCGGTTCGTTGAAGGGGATGGAGACGATGGGAGTCCCGTCGCCGCTGGGCTTCAGCCCTGCCTCCCGCAGTTGGGTCCGTAACCCGTCGGCCAAGGCCAGGACCCTGTGCCGTAAGCGATCGCCTTCGGAGGTCGTGCAGAGAGCCAGAGACCGGGCACAGGCGCCGACCACGGCAGGTGGCAGGGCGGTGGTGTAGATGAAGCTTCTGGCGCGATTGATCAGCCAGTCGGCCACGAGGTCGTTGCTCGATGTGAACGCCCCGTGGCTGCCCAGCCCCTTGCTGAAGGTCCCCATCTGCACCAGGGGTCGGACCTCCTGGTCGGCGCAGTAGCCCCGGCCTCCAGGGCCGAGGATGCCCATGGCGTGGGCTTCGTCGACGATGAGCCCTGCCCGGTGGGCGTCGGCGAGGCGACCCAGGTGCTTTAACGGCGCAAGGCTGCCATCCATGGAGAAGACGGTGTCGGTGACGATCCAGCGACGTCCGTGGTCCGGCTCGGCAAGCCACTCCTCGAGCATGTCCCAACGGCCGTGGGGGTAGATGCGGCAGTGGGCACCGCTGAGACGACAGCCGTCCACGATGCTCGCATGGTTGTTTTCGTCGGTGAAGATGGTGTCCCCGGGCTGACACAGCGACTGGATGACCCCGAGGTTGGCCTGGTAACCAGAGGGGAAGACCAGGCAGGTCTGGTGGGTGAACCTGTGAAGAGCCTGCTCCAGGGCCGCGTGGGGCGGCACGCCGCCGGTGACGATCCGCGAGCCACCGGAACCGCAGCCCTGTTTCTCCAGTGCCTGGCGTGCGGCGTCCACGGATTCGGGGTGGAAGGCGAGCCCGAGGTAGTCATTTCCCGAGAAGTCGCGCAGCCAGCGACCGTCCAGGCAGATCTCGCCTGGCCGACGGTCGTTGACCAGGGTCAGTCGACGGCGTAGCCCCCGGGCCTCGAGGCTGCGAAGGCTCTCCTCCAGCCAGGCGAGGCCGACGTCTGAGGACCGGGACATGGCAGTGGGATCTTCGATCCCGAGGCAAATGTCAACCCTTTCTTGGGGGCCTGGTTTACAATGAAAAAAGGTTTCACGTGAAACAACTTCGAATCCGCCCGTAAGCCACCGGTATCTTTGCTGTTTTATGGGTACCGAACCAGGCGCATGCGGCGATTCGAATCCATGATTCATTCAGTTTCACTTGAAATCCGTACCCTTGCTCCGCACCAGCACCCGCCCGCGACTTCCAGCCACGGCGTAGCGGAAGGCCTCCCCGCTGACGCGGACCTCGTCCTGCTGTCTTTGGGTCAACATGGACCAGACGCATCCTCTGGTGTGGACGCATCGGCGGCCGATCTCCTGCCATTGCAGAGGCTCGAACACGGCCCTGCTGACAGCGTGGTCGAAGCCCGGGGATCGACGGGCCAGGTCATGGACGTCCTCGTGGAGGATTTCGACCTGCGCCCCGAGGGTGCCGCGGGCGTGATGAAGGAAGGCAACGCGCTTCTCCGACACCTCACACAGGGAGGTGCGAAGCGTCGGCACCAGTAGTGACAGACCAAGCCCTGGAAGTCCGGCGCCGCTCCCCACGTCGACCAGGGTCTGCCCGTGGGGAGCGATCCGCTGAAGCCGTCCTGCCATGGCCAGGCAGTCGGCCAGGTGAACCCCGACGATCTCCCGGGGGTCCCGGCTCCCGACGATTCGCTTGCGGCGGTTCCAGCGAAGGATCAGCTCCGTGAAGTCCGCGAGGCCCTCCAGGACACCGGTCTGGGTCTCGCACCCCAGGTCCAAGGCGAGGTCCTTCAGGGTGGTCACCAGACCTGTCCGACCGGTGGCTTGCGCCATGACACCGCTCCAGCTTGAAATAGACAGGATGATAGTTTACGGTAAAATCCTCTCAGTTGCCGAACACCGGTGACATTTTTTGGTGAACCCTTGGCAAAGCAGAATCTACTTCTCGTAGACGGAGACCAACGCAGTCTGCGCGTTCTCGAGGTCAGCCTCAAGAAGGCGGGCTACGTGGTCACCACGGCCGTCAACGGCCTCGACGCCGTTGAGAAAGTCGAGATGGCCGAGCCGGACCTCATCATCTCCGACACCCGGATGGACGAGATGGACGGCTTCGAGTTCTGCCGTCGCCTCAAGGACAACCCGTCGTGGCAGTCGATCCCCTTCATCTTTCTCACGAGTCAGAAGTCCATCGAGGACAAGATCAGGGGGCTCGAGCTGGGCGTGGAGGACTACCTCACCAAGCCCATCTACATCAAGGAGATCGTCACGCGGGTCAGGATCCTGCTGCAGAAGGCTCAGCGGGAGCGGATCAAGCGTCGGGACAGCCGGACCAAGTTCGAAGGATCCCTGGCCGACATGGCCGTCGTGGACCTGATCCAGACCATCGAGATCAGTCGAAAGTCCGGCGCGATCCATTTTTCCAATCCCGAAGGGGTCACCGGGGCGGTCTACTTCCGCGACGGCAAGGTCATAGACGCGGAGCTCGGGCGCCTCAAGGCGGAGAACGCCATCTACCGGCTGCTCATCTGGTCCGAAGGGCAGTTCGAGGTCGAGTTCAAGTCCATCCATCGCGAGGAGGCGATCCACCTGTCGAACCAGGGCCTGCTCATGGAGGGGCTGCGTCGCATGGACGAGTGGGGCCGGCTTCTCGAGGAGCTGCCTCCGCTGACGTCGACATTCGAGGTGGACTACCGGGAGCTTTCGGAGCGGCTCTCCGAAATACCTGACGAGGTCAACCAGGTGCTCAGGCTCTTCGACGGCAAGCGGAGCCTGCAGCAGGTGGTGGACGATTGCGATCTGCCCGACCTGGACACCCTTCAGCTCATCAGCAAGCTTTATTTCGAGGGACTGATCTTCGAGTCCGAAGAGATGGACGAGCTGGATGAGGACGTGGATCCGCCCTCCCTGGAAGGCTGGCTGCGCGACCCCCTGGCTGCTGCGGCCGCTTTTTCCGGGGTGGCAAAGAAGGCCCCCCTCGCGCCAGACGAGGAGCCAGAGGCAGACGTTGATGCGGCCTTGGCCCGACCCAAGCACCGCCCTCGGCGCATCACCGAGCGGGGTATCGGGCAGTACGTCAAGCGGCCCGAAGACGAGGATGACCTGGACTCGCTGGACCTGGGCTTGGAGCCCTCTGACGAGCCCAGGTCAGACAGGGCCGGCCGTTCGGGGCGGGAGCCATACCCCACGCCGGACCGCCCCTGGGGGGATCTGGACGGTTCATTTGGTAAATCGCCCGAAGGCCCCGTGCCCGGGAGAGAGGCGCCGAGCGACTCGGCGGAGCCCGATTTCCAGGAGCGAGTTGCTGACGTCGACCCGGGTCTCACCGAGTTTTCCCTGCCTGCAGAGCGACCTGCCGAGCCCGAAGAGGCCGTCGAGGAGCCGGCCAAGGCCTTTGCTGAGCCCGAAGAGGCCGGTGGCGAGCCCGAAGAGGCCAGGGCCGTCGAGGAGCCCGAAAAGGCAGCCAAGGAGCCAAGGAAGGCCAAGGAGCCCGACAAGGCCAAGGAGCCAAGGAAGGCCAAGGAGCCCGACAAGGCCAAGGAGCCCGACAAGGCCAAGGAGCCCGACAAGGCCAAGGAGCCAAGGAAGGCCAAGGAGTCCGACAAGGCCAAGGAGCCCGACAAGGCCAAGGAGCCCGACAAGGCCAAGGAGCCCGACAAGGCCAAGGAGCCAAGGAAGGCCAAGGAGCCCGACAAGGCCAAGGAGCCCGACAAGGCCAAGGCTGCCGAGGAGCCCAGCAAGGCCGAGGCCTTCAAGCCGGCGGACCGGGCGCCAAGGATCTCCAGCGATGAAATGGCCCGCTCGGAAGGGAGCATTCGGCCGCTCCCGTCTTCCATGCCCGCTCCCAGGCCCCTGCCGCCGGTGGAGCCCATGGAGCTCAAGCCCATCCTGAGGGATCTCTCTCGCGTTTCCAAGCCCATGGCCGCCATACCCGATCCCCCTCCACCTGGTGGGGGGCGGTCGGAGGACGTCTCTGAAGACGGTGCCCGCAAACCGGTGGATGACCAGGTGCCCTTCCTGGAGGAAGAGGATGTCACGGAGGTTGACGAGTCGAACCAGGGGGGGTGGGTCATCGCCTCCGGTGAGATTGTCGTCCACAAGCGGGCCGCGCCCGAGCCCGAGCGCGGGCCCAAGCTGGAGATCACCGCGCAACAGCCCGGTCCACCGCGGTCGGCGGTCTCCGGAGTCATCGGCACGTCAAGTACCGCGGAGCCCGGGGCGACGGGGCGCTCCACCCTCTCTCTGCGACGGAATCCGCCGAAACCCGCGGCAGACGCCGCCGTCCGCCAGCCAGACAAGAAGGTCGTCGAGAAGACCTCTGCGGGGGCCCGCGATCCCCGGCCCGCTGGTGAGCCGGAGCCTGCGGTCGCCCAGGTCCGGCGGAAGGCCCACGACAAGGACCGGCCCACGACCCCCCTGAAGAAGATCACCGCGCGGCGGGCCAAGGATGCCCCTGGGGACACCCACATCCAGCGGGTGGTCACCGACGCCGTGGACCAACCCGTGGACGCGAGCGTCACCGAAACGGAAGATGGGGCTTCACCGTCGAAGGGGTCCGGTTCAAAGAAGCTGCTGCTCGTGGTGCTGGGTCTGGCGGTCATCGTGGCCATCGTTCTGGTGGCACGTGGGTTCGGGGGCGACAGGGACAGCGGTGTGGGCGGCGCAAAAAAAACCGTTGCCCCGTCCAAGGCCGACGCGGCCGTGGGAAGTCCCGCCTCAGACGCCACGGTACGGGTGTCGCCGCTGTCGGTGGACGCGGCGGCTCCGCGGCCCACAGTCGATCCCGAGGCGCTCGACAAGAAGGTGGCCGAGGCCGCGACGTTGCTCAAAAAGAAGAGCAAGGCGGCTGTCGCCCTGCTGGAGGAAGTGCTCACGCTGGACCGGGAACACGCCGGTGCCAAGAAGCTGCTCGGGGACCACTATTCCGCCCAGTGCAAGCGTTCCTTCGACCGCATGAAGTACCAGGCGTCGGCCGACTATGGACGGAAGGCGGTGTCCTACCAGCCGAAGGACGCCGAGTCGTGGGTGCGCATCGGGTGGAGCCTCGTGGAGCTCAAGCAGAAGACCGAGGCGCGTTTTGCCCTCCAGCGGGCCATCGCGCTCTGCCCCACGTGTCAGTGGGCTCGCTTTGCAAAGAAGAAGCTAGACGGGCTCAAGTAGGTGTCAGCCTTGGCCCGCAAAGCTCACCGGTCCCGTAGACGGACCGGGCTCGGCCGAAGACCGACCGCGGGGGTGATGAGATGTGCTCTAGTCTGGTGCTCGGCATCGAGAGCTCCTGTGACGAGACCGCCGCCGCGGTGGTGGACGACGGCTTTCGAATCCACAGCAACGTGATCTCGTCCCAGGTGGACATTCATCACCCCTATGGTGGCGTGGTCCCAGAGCTCGCCTCTCGTCACCATGTGCTGAACATCGTGCCCGTGGTCGACGCTGCTCTGGCTTCGGCCGGCGTGTCCCTGGACCGGTTGCAGGGTGTGGCCGTGACCGCCGGGCCAGGGCTCGTCGGCGCCCTGCTGGTGGGGCTGCAGTTCGCCAAGTCCCTGGCCTTTGTGACGGGGGTGCCCCTGGTCGCCGCAGACCATCTCATGGCCCACCTGGAAGCGCCTTTCCTGGACCAAGCCGATGGCGGACCATCCTTCCCGCACATCTGTCTGCTGGCCTCGGGTGGGCATACCTTGATCGGGCTTCGGCGCTCGCCCTTTGACCTGGAGGTGCTCGGAGCCACCCGGGACGACGCCGCCGGGGAGGCCTTTGACAAGGTGGCCAAGATGCTTGGCCTCGGTTACCCGGGAGGACAAGTCATCGATGACCACGCGTCTCGCGGGGATCCGGCGGCCGTTCGATTTCCTCGGGCCTTGCGTGGACGAGGCGTGTGGGACTTCTCCTTTTCCGGGCTCAAGACCGCGGTGAAGCAGCACCTCGCTCGGCAAGGTCCCCCTGGTGACGCCTCTGGGCTGGCGGATCTCTGTGCCAGCTTCCAGGAGGCGGTGGTGGACGTGTTGGTGGAGCGGGTGCGCCAGGCGGTGGATCACACGGCGCTGAGACAGATCGTGGTGGCCGGTGGTGTGGCCGCCAACACCCGGTTGCGAGCGGTCCTGGACCAGGAGGCCGAGAGGTCGGGGTGGCGGCTGTTCGTCGCGCCCCGGATTCTTTGCACCGACAACGCCGCCATGGTGGCCGTGGTGGGCCACCGCCATCTCGCGGCCGGCCGCCTGGCAGATCTCGCCCAGAACGCCGTCTCCTCCTGGTCGGGGCGGCCAGGATGAGCCGCTCCCCGGGGCTGCCGCGGGCCAAGCGCTCCCTTGGGCAGAACTTTCTCATCAATCCCGGTGTGCGGGACAAGATCATCTCCGCCCTCGACCCGAACCCGTCTGACTGGGTGGTGGAGATCGGGCCGGGCCCCGGGGCTTTGACAGGTCCTCTCACGGAGCGTTGCTCACATGTGGTGGCTGTGGAGCTGGACCGAGACCTGGCCTCTGCCTTGCCCGCGGCAGTGAGCCGACCCGAGGTGCTCGAGGTGAGAGTCGCAGATGGCGCCCGGTTGGACTACGGCCCCTTGGCCCGGTCGGCGGGCCGGCCCATGCTGGTGGTGGGCAACCTGCCCTTCAACGCCGCCGCAGCGGTCCTGCGTCGGGCCCTCGACCAGGGGCAACACCTCGCGCGGCTGGTGCTCATGTTTCAGCGCGAGGTGGCGGTCCGGCTCTGCGCGGATCCAGGGTCACGGGACTACGGGCTCCTCTCGGTGGTTACCCAGCAACGGGCCCGGGTCACCAAGCTCTTCGACGTCGCTCCCGGGTCTTTTCGTCCGGCCCCTCGGGTGTCGGCCACCGTGGTGAGGTTCGAGCCGGAGCCGGCGCTCGGTCCCTGCTGCCTCGCGGTGCACGACGCGCTGGTCCGGGCAGCCTTCTCCCTGCGTCGTAAGACCTTGAAAAACGGCCTGCGGGCCAGGGCTCCCTGGCCGTGGCCGCTGGTGGAGTCGACGCTTCGGGGAGCAGGAGTGGATGAGTATCGACGGGCCGAAACGGTGTCTGTGGCGCAGTGGGCCGACCTGGCCATGCGCCTCTGCGGGGCGCTGGGGACCTGCGACCCATGAGCAGGGCTCCCCAGGGCTGGCGGGTGCTGGTGTCCCACCACAGGGCCGCCGACCTCCACCGCTGCTACCGCCTGGGCCTGACCCGGCAGGGGATCCACATCTGCTCCCGGTGCCTGGGTCTCTACCCGCTCCTGATGGCCACCATCGGATTGGAAGCGGGGCTGTGGCGCTTCGAATCCGAGTACCGATGGCTGGTGGCCTTCACGCTGGTCACGCCGGCGGTTATCGACTGGTCGGCCTCCATGCTCTTCGATGCCCGGGGGAGCAATGCGTGGCGCACGATCACCGGGGCGCTGTCCGGGGTAGGGCTGGGCATCGCCTTTGGAGACTACTTTCGGGACTCGACCTGCGGATACTTCTGGGCTCTTCTGTCCGGGCTGGCGGTGGTCATCGCGCTGGTTTGGTGGACCCGCCCGGGCCGGGCCCCACGACCGTGACTGCCGAGGGGCGGATTTTTTTTGTCACCATCAAATGCGTCATGGGGGTAGATCATTTATACTGCTTGTGCGTTGATGTCGGATGTGGCTTCCCGGCGGAAGGGTCGTCTGCCGGGGCCACGGAGCGTGGCCAAGTGCCATGGAAGGAGCGTCGCCAGGTCATCGGGTGATGCGTTGCAGAGGGGCCGACTGCACCCGCACCGGGGGTTCGGGGCAGCGGTAGTTCTGTGGCGCGAATGGGTGTAACGTCCCCATGGCCAGGGCGAAAAACGGTGAGGACAGTGAAAACGCCGGAAACCGACAATCGAGTCGTGGACTATCTCTACGACGATCTGCCCGACGTGCAGCGTGAGGAGTTCTCCACCTCCCTGGAGTCCGATGAGGAGGCGGCGGCCGAGGCGCAGTACTATGCTTCCCTCTTGAAGGTGTACCGCGCCGAATCAGACGAGCTGACGCCTTCGGTGGCGGCCACGGAGAAGTTGCTGCGAGAGGCCGAGCGGGCGCACCTGTCGTTGTGGGCGCGACTGTTTGGCAGCCTGGCGCCGCGGTTGGTATTGCGCCCTGCCGTGGGGTTTGCCGTGGTAGCGGCCTTGGTCATCGGCGGGGGTGTGTTCTACGTGCTGTCCCAGGGAATGGGACCGGGTCACGAGCCTGGCCGTGGGTCTGGCAGCGACAGCGAGGCGGCCTCCGGACCGGATCGCACCGTTGCCAGGGCGCCCTCGGCGTCGCCCACCACAGGCGATACCAGAACGGTTGCTACCGAGAACGCGCCTGCGGGCGCGACGGGCAAGGTCTCTCAGACGAACAACAAAGCCGATTTCGATGGAAAGCAGGACAAGGGGCTGGTAAGGGCCGGGGCGGAGTCCAGGGTCGCGGGCGATGGGTATCTGTACAAGAGCAACAAGGAGGGCGCCCTGGCCGCCGGACGCGATCGTGCCCTGGACCGGTCTGAGCGCAAGGGGCTGCGCGGTCGGAAGGGCCGGCGGCTCCGCAAGGCAAAGGCCTACTTCAGCCTGACGAGCAAGACCGGAAGCGGGGGCGCCCCCCGCTCGCCGCGGCCCGCGGCCAAGTTGGTTCGGGAGCCCACTCCCCAGGCGACAAACTCTGTCCGAGCCGTGCAGAAGGCGCCGGCGGGTACCAGGGCGGCCCCCAAGGCGGCCCCCAAGGACGCCGTCGGAAAGAGGCTCTCCCCGCCCGCGCTGCACAACAGCGCTCGCAAGAACCTCGCCAAGGGGCAGGTGGCCGTGGCCTGTCGCATGTTCGGCTCCCTGGTGCGCGGCCACCGGAGCTACAACCGCCGGGCGGACGCCCTCCTGGGGTGGGCCCGGTGTGAGATGGCTCGGGGCTCGTACAGTCATGCCATGCAGCTCGTGCGCCAGCTCCTGAGGGAGTACCCCAAGTGGAAGAAGACCGGCGCCACCCTGGTGGCGCAGATCAAGCGTCGTCAGGCCCGGTCGGCGCTGAGGGCCCAGCGGGTCAGGCGCGTGAGGCGCAGGGTCGCGCCCCGGCGAGCCCGCCCCGCCCCGCGGGCGCGATCCCAGCGGTCCACCACCTCATCTGACTAGTCAAAGCTCAATGAGGGCGGCTCACCGCGCTGGTCGGGTGTGGTGTACCGTTGGAGCGGCGCCCATCGCCAAGAGCGGCGGGTCTCGGGCGGAAGGTCCCCGTGGAGGCTGAAGTAGGCGTCCAGAAACCGGGCGGTTGATCGGTTGGGGTACCCCTCCCCACCGATTGGGTCCAGGCCGGTCGAGCACCTGGCGCGGAGCTGGGCAAAGAGGCTGTCCCTGGTGGTCTTGGCCAAAATGGAGGCGGCCGCGACGCTGATCTCATGCTGATCGGCCTTGTCCATGGCGGTGGCCCGCGGGATCCTGCGGCACAGCGGGTCAAAGACCCTGCGGCCGTCCAACACCACCCTGGAGCCCTGGGGCGAGCCGGCGAGGATCTCCTCGGCCATTGCCCGCTCCAGCGCGTTGAGCCGGTGGCGTCGCACGCTGGCGTCCACCCGATCAGCCGAAGCGACCACCACCGCGCACCAGGTGGCCCGCTCCCTGATGAGCGCGGCCAGGTCCTCTCGTACGGCCTGGGCCTTTGCCGGCGGGCCAAACCCCTTGCTGTCGGCCACGCCTGCTTCCCTCAGGACCGCCTCCTGAGCGGGAGTCATGGCACAGCCGGCGACCACCAGGGGGCCGAGCACCGCGCCGCGACCGGCTTCGTCGATGCCCAGGGTGAGCGGGGTAGAAGCGGACATGGAGCCGACTGTAACCCAAGTGAGGGAGACGAGCACGTCCCGGAGTTGCCCTCGAGATTCGATCTCCGGTAAGCTCGGGTGGATCATGCGCTACGAGCTCTACTTGAGGGCCTCCGAGGCCCCGGTCGACCTGGCCGCACGCATCCTGGACGACCTCGGGAAGATGCCGGAGGTGACGCAGACCGCGTCAGGCTGCTTCGAGCACACCGGGGACGTCGGCAGGGTCGCCGTGGACCTGCATCCGGCAGGGGCGTCCCACTGGGACAAGGGCAAGGGCTCGGGCGCCCCGGAGGGACCGATCGGGCTGGATCTCAGCGTCGCTGGAGGAGCGGGGGCGGCCCTGGCCTCCGAGCTGGTGGACCTGGCCTTCGATTGGGCGGCGCGCTGGTCTCTGGACGTGTACGATCCTCAGCTGGGCCGGACGGTGGAGAAGGAGGATCTGGAGGCCATCACCGCACGCATCAAGAGGCACTCGGAGTACCTGACCGACACCGTTGGGCTGGGCGATCGATCCACACCATACATGGACGTGGACGTGCCCGTGGTCCGCATGGGACTGCGGTCCCGGTTCTACCTGGGTCTGGCAGCGGCGCTGGTTCTGCTCGGCCTGGCGGCCCACTACTGCAGCTAGTCAGTTCCACGCCCCGGACTAGGACGGGGCGTCCGGATCCTGTGGCACCTTGTCGGGGACCTCCAGCTCGCCGGTGACACGGCGGCGGAAGAGCGCCAGCGCGACCAGGCCCACCACCACGCCCAACCAGAGGGTGCACAGCCGGATCAGGATGGTGATGGCCGCCGCTGCCGAGCGGGTCATCCCCTCGGCCGTTCGGATCAGCAGCAGCGTCATGCCGCCCTCGGTCACACCCAGCCCTCCGGGGAGGAAGGTCAGCGCGCCCAGCACGGTAGTGGCGGCGTAGATGAAGATCGCCAGCTGCACCGGTGCCGACACGCCGGGCAGCCCCCGGATCACGAGCCAGAACCCCGCACACTCGCAGAGCCAGGCAACCACGGAGAGCCCGGTGGTCACCGCCAGCGGACCCGCCGAAAGCAGGATCGAAATGGCGTCGGAGAAAGCCTCGATCTTGGGAGCGAGACGCCGTAGCAGCGGCAGCCGTTCACACAGTCCGGCCACGGTCCGCATCAGCCGCCGGGAGGCGAGGACCCCGGTCAAGGCCAGGACCGCCAGTCCGGCCAGAGCCAGGAGCCATCGGAAGCCTGGCTCGGTGGTGTAGGTGAACACCCCCACCAGACAAAGCAGCAAGAGCGCCAGCAGATCCGTGATGCGCTCGGCGATCACGACGGGCGCCGTCCGGGCCATGGGGATGTCATGCGTCCGTTTGAGCAGATAGCTCTTGAGCAGCTCGCCGATCTTGCCCGGTGTGACGCCCATGGACAGCCCTGACAGAAAGATGAGGAAGCTGTGGCCCGGAGCCACGCGGGCCCCCGTGCGGCCGAGCAGATAGTGCCACTTGGTGAAGCGGAGCAGGTAGTTGGTGAGGGTGAGCCCGAGGACCGGCAGCAGGAGGCTCCAGGAGAAGGACTGGAGCTGCCCGCCCAGGGCGTCTACGTCGGCGTACAGTGAGATGGCCACGTACACGGCCACACCCAGCAGGGTGCCGATGAGCAGTCTGGAGGTGAGTCGTTTCACGTGGCGCCTCGGAGTGCGGCCGTTTGTACCGCGGAGCCCCCGGGGAACGTGAGGGTTTTTTTCCGGACCGATGGTCTGGTCGACGGGGCCGTGACATAGTGTGGCGGTCGGGCGATCTCATGACCAGCCAGTACGAGAGAAGCGCATGTGCACTACCGACCGCATAGAGGTGCTGATGGAGCAGGCCCTGGCCGAAGGGGTCTTCCCGGGCGCGGCCCTGCTGGTTGCGGTCGGTGGAGAGGCGGTGGTGCACAGGACCTACGGGTTGGCCCGACGGGCGGGCGGGTTGCAGCTGCTCACGCCCGAGGCGCGGTTCGACCTGGCCTCGTTGAGCAAGGCCCTGGCGACCTCGGTGGCGGCCATGGTGGCCACCGAAGAAGATCTCATCCGACTCCACGAGCCCCTCGACCAGACCCTGGACCTGAAGGCGCCCCTGGGAAAGGTGACGCCCTGGCACCTGCTCAGTCACAGCTCCGGCCTGCCTGCCTGGTTGCCGCTGCACCTCAAAGCCGGCGAGGCAGGCCTGCTGGAGGCGCCCCCGGATCAACGCCGGGCGTGGATGCGTCGTCAGGTGGTCGAGACGCCGCTCGACTACTCCCCGGGGAGCCGATCGGTTTACAGCGACCTGGGGTTCATGGTGCTGGAATGGCTGCTGGAGAGCCGCACGGGAGAGCGGCTCGACGGTTACCTGCGACGTCGGTTCTACGAGCCACTTGGTTTACTACACACGGGCTACGTCGACCTGGATGCCCCCCGGGAGGCGGCCGCCGCCGCGGATTCGTCCGGCCCCTTCGTGGCCACCGAGCGGTGTTCCTGGAGGGGACGGGTGCTGCAAGGCGAGGTCCATGACCACCTTACCTGGGTAATGGGGGGGGTGTGCGGTCAGGCGGGGCTGTTTTCCACCGCCTGGGAGGTCCACCGTGTCTTGGCGGATCTCTGGGAGAGCTGGCTGGGCGTCGGGGGGACGCTGGCCTCCGACACGGTGAGGCGCTTCTGGCGGGCCGCCGCGGTGCCGGGTTCCTGCTTTCGGTTGGGCTGGGACGGGCCAAGCCCCACGGGATACAGCGCCGCGGGACGGTTGATGGACCGCGCGGCCGTGGGGCACCTGGGGTTCACCGGTTGCTCGGTCTGGCTGGATCCTCGCGCGGGCTACTGGCTGGTGCTGCTGACCAACCGCGTTCATCCGCGGGCAGACAACCGCAGCATTGCCGGTTTCCGCCCCAAGCTCCATGACCTGCTGGCTCGGGAGCTCAGGCTGTGACAGAGTACGGGTCCGTGCAGTCCTTCTACAGAAAGCGCCTCGCCCAGTCTTTCGCACTTTTTTCTGCTGCGAACGGCCGAAAGTCGACCCTCGCGGCGGCGGTGGCGGCGGCCGCGTTGATCCTGGCCGCCTGTCCCTCCCCCCGTCGGCCGGATCCCAGGCGGCCCACGACCGCCCGACTACGTCGAGCCCCCAATGTCCGGCGATTCGTGCCACCGGAGGCCTACCGGCAGTTTCTGCTGGCAGAGCTGGCCCGCGGGCGACGGGACGTGCCGGCCACCCTGAGCCACCTTCGCCGCGCCATCTCCGAGGATCCGGGCTCTCCTTTTCTCCGGCTGCGGATCGCAGAGGTGCTCCTCGGCCTGGGCCGACTGGCAGAGGCCCTGAAGATGACCCGTGCCGCCCAGCGGGTGGCCCCGGCCTATGCCCCGGGCTACTTCTGGCACGGACGCCTGCTGGCCGTCCATCGGCCACGGGCCGCCCGGCCGGTGCTGGAGCGTGGTTTGCGGTTGGATCCCGACAGCGTGCGCAGCTATCTGTGGTTGGCTCGGGTACGGCTGCGGCTGGGCGATCCGGTCGGAGAGCGGGCCGTCTACGGGCGGCTGTTGAAGCGACGCCCGGACAGCGCGGAGGCACTGTTCGGGCTCGCCCGGGCCTGGGCGCGCGCGGGAAAGCGGGCCCGTGCCGTCCGGCTGCTCAGCCGGTTGGTTCGGACCCATCCCTTTGCCGTGCGCCCGAGGCTGGTGCTGGCCCGGCTGCGGTTGGTCCAGGGTCGCCTGGCGAGCGCGGTCCGTTGGCTGGTCGACGCCATGGAAGCCTCGGCGGACGATCCCCTGGTGGCCCAGGAGCTCTTTCGGCTGTACAGGATCCACAAGAAGAGTCAGAAGGCCCGCGACCTCGTGAAGCTGATGGAGGTGCACGCCTCGGCGCGGTTCCTCGTCTTCGTGGCGTCGCTGTATGACTCCCTCGGCGAGCCGACCCGGGCCTTGCGAGCCGTGGCGCGCGCGCTGGACCAGGACCCAGGCTCCGGGCCGGCCCTGGCCCTGAAGGTGCGCCTGGTGCTGCGCAGCCGTGGCCCCAGGGCGGCCCTTGGGCTGGTCGGCCGGACAAAGCGTGGCAGCAAGACGTTCGTCGCGGCCCGCATCGCTCATGCCGAGATCCTGGAAAACGAGGGCCGGGCGCCAGCGGCCATCCGGCTGCTCCGCCGGACCCTTTTGGTGAAGCCCGCCAGCGCCCGGCTGCAGGAGACCCTGGCGCTGGTGTGCGCGAGACAGGGAAAGGTGTCCGAGGCCCTGGGCGCCGCTGCCGCCCTGGGGCGTATACGGAACAGGGCCCCCGACGACGCGGAGCAGCGCTACTTCGTGGCCCTGGTGCTGGAGGAGGCCGGTCGCTTCACCCGCGCGGCGCGGATTGCCCGTCGGTTGATCCGGGATGATCCGGACGACTCCCAGGCCCTCAACCTGCTCGGGTACGGGTTGGCCGAGCGGGGCATTGGGCTCAGCGAGGCCGTGCGGCTGCTGGAGCGTGCCCACCGGCTGGATCCGCTGAGCCCGTATGTTCTCGACAGCCTCGGCTGGGCGCGCCATCGTCAGGGTCGGCATCGGCAGGCAGTGGCGCTCCTTCGCAGGGCCACCCGCGCCGACGCCCGGCTCGCCGAGCCCTGGTATCATCTCGGTGAAGCCCTATTGGCCCTGGGCCAAAAGGGTGCGGCTCGCAAGGCTTACCAAAGGGCCCTGGCGCGGCGTCCGGCCCTGCACCAGCGGGCAGTGATCGCCGGCAAGATTGTGCTTTTGCGGCCGTAGAGGATCTGTATCGCCGCGTCGCACTGGCGGCAGAAAGTGATCGACATGCGAGATTGGCTTCGTTCCACGGTCCTGGCCCCTGTGTTGGTCACGGTCCTGGCTCCCCTGGTGGCTGGATGTCCCTGCAACAAGCGCCGCACCTACATGGCGCCTGGTTCTGGGGCCCTCATGTCGGCACTGGGCGGACGGGGCGGCCAGGTGAGGACCATGCGAGCCAAGGCCAAGGTGGATCAATGGACCCAAAAGGGGCGCCTCAAGGTCCGGGTCTATATCCTCGCAACCGCGGCGGGAAAGCTGCGCTTCGAGGCAGTCTCCCCCTTTGACACGGCCCTGGTGACCCTCACCTCCGACGGCAAGAACTTCGCGTCCATTGACCACAAGAACAACGTCTTTTACAGCGGGCCTGCCAAGCCCTGCAACATCGCCCGGGTTTTCGGGCTGGCCCTGCACCCGAAGGCCGTGGGGTTGGCGCTGTCCGGTGGTGCCCCGTTGATCCCCCACGACAAGAAATCCGTCTCCTGGGACCGATGTCGGGGCGCCGAGGTGCTGCGAGTCGAGGACACCACCAAGAAGCACGTGCAGCGCGTTTGGATCCAGCGGGAGAAGTCCGGGACCTGGCGAGTGCTGCGATCCACGGTGCGCGATGCCAAGGGCAAGGTCATGGTGGAGCTGGTCTTCGAGAAGTATCGCAAGGTGGGTGGCCAGATGTTGCCGCGGGTCATCAAGTTTCGGCAGGCCAAACCCAAGGCCGACGTGATCATCCGCTACCACAAGCAGAAGATCAACGTCACCATCCCCGACCACGCGTTCCGCCTTGCGCCCCCTCCCGGTCTCCCGGAAAGAATCCTGGACTGCCCTTAGCGTCCGTCGCAAAACAACGAGATCGCCCAGAACGCCGATCCATCCCGGATCGCTTCGTTGCTTCTCGTTGCATATCAAAAAGTATGCGCCTCGGCGCGCCTCGCGAGCCGGGCGCCTTGACGCACTGGATCGACCGACTTGGCCATTCGCGGCCCCTTGGCCCCGCTCGGAGCCCCGCTCGGTAGTTGCCCGGTAGTTACGCTCGTCCCATCAATCAGGGGGAATGAGGTCGGTGATCCAGCGCTCGTAGCTGACGATGACCTCGGAGGGGAACAGCGGGTCGAACTCCTGGTTCACGAAGACGATGGTGTTGGCGCTGGAGCGGTAGTCGAA